>WPCH01103919.1_pt1 | contig 98705 bp, 81 predicted proteins | sample 5399881 | NCBI WGS metagenome assembly WPCH01 (sample SAMN12869468, study PRJNA574797) | sludge metagenome | isolation source: wastewater treatment of pH5 | place: China:Beijing | collected 2019-05-20 | reverse complement strand
AAAGATTCCTTGACGCCATTCAGGAGATCAAACCAACTCTCATTAAAATCGCTCACGAGCAGATCAAGTTACTAAAAGCAGCTTAGCTCCTTTACATAAATAGCAGCCGAACGAATTTACACACTCTTTTGGACTTGACCTGCAAAATCGAAACTATCCATCAATTGCCCATTTTCACATCCCAACTGTGCAAAATTTTCGGTTGTATACCACATCCTACCTTACTCTGTCAAAAAGAAGCCTTGAATGTGCAAAAATGTCGGTTGTATGCCCATGTACAGGATTTTTATGGAAAATATCCGTGCACAATCGAAAATTTTGCTCAAATTCACCCCAAGACAAGCTTTGAAGCCGATGAGCCTGTATACAACCGAAAATTTTGCTCATCTCCCAGCTTTTCATGCGTAAACCGTGCGCCGGAGCACCCCTTGACACCCCCTATTCAGAGGCTTATGTGGAGGCGGAGGAAGCGGCGGCGGTGCTTTCGGCGGCCATGACACAGTCGATGGCAAGAACCACAGCTAAGGCGATAATTTCATCCTGCTCTCTTGTGATATCCAGTTCATAGCAATCCCCCCAGGTCATCCACTCCTTATGGATGGTTACGATGGGGCGCCCTTGCTGGGTAATTACATAATCATGGGCCATAAAGCTGCCTTCAATCTCCCAGCCCAGCCCCTCAATGCTGTACCTGGGCCGAAAAAAAGAAAAATGTTTAACGATCTCGGCCTCCTGATGATCCTTTATAAACACAAAAAATCTGGGCAGGAGGCTGAAGACCTTCTGTTGAATGAAGGCAACTTCATTTTCGTAAACATCGCTGACATGGAGCTTCTTTCCCCATGAAAAGAGCTCACCCTCCACGAAGTATTTGTCGGCTCCCCATTCATCTTTTATCGTGAAGCGGTCTACCCAGGAAAGAACCTTTTGACGCATATAGAGTTTCATCTTATCCCCCTCTCCGCGCCTTCCCCAATGTAGGCGCAGTCAATTATTCTTCAGATTCATTGTAACCCATCCGCAGGAAAATTGCGACTGTGGAAATCACTCCGGTATCCATGAATTGCCCGGATATTATACAGCCAACAGCTCCTGCCTGTGTTTATAGCACGAGCTCCAGCAGCTCTTCCGGTTTGTCAATGATGAAGTCCGCTCCTTCACGAATTAAGACCTCCCGGGAACGATAGCCCCAGGTTACGCCGACGCAGATCAGGCCCGCGTTTTTAGCTGTCTGCACGTCTACATCGGAATCCCCGACGAAAATGGTTGTACGCTTTTCCGAACCCAATTGTCTCAAAGCTTCATACACATTGTCCGGCGCCGGCTTTCTCTTTCGCTCCGGGCTGTCCCCGATTGCCACGTCAATGCTGCCCGGGAAGTAATGCCCGCAGGCCTCCTTTGTGGCTTCGTCCATTTTGTTTGAGACCACGCCGATGCGAATTCCCCGCTTCTTCAGTTCCCCGAACAGCTCGAGGATACCGTCGTAAGGCCTCGTTTTATTGGCGATGTTGGAATAATATACTTCTCTGAAGAAGTCTATGCACCTGTCCACTTCCTCTTCCGGCGTTCCCTCGGGGAGAGCCCGCCAAAGCAGCATCCTGTACCCGTCTCCTATGAATGCCTTTACTTCCTCCATATCCCGCAGAGGGTAGCCCTCCCTGCTCAAAACCGCATTGACGCTGTCGGTCAAATCCTCCAATGTATATAAAATGGTCCCGTCCAAATCGAAAATTACAGTATCAAATTTCATAGTCCCTCCCGAAAAAATGTGGAATTTTTGCTGATTCCAGCTGTCATTCTGAACGCAGTGAAGGATCTTTGATAAGATTCTTCGCTATCGCTCAGAATGGCACCAGTATTTCAGTTTTGATGCTGCAGACATTGTATCATAAATTTCTCTTCACTTTCGGATATATTCGGATATATTGGTTCGGAAGCGGGGCTTACACATGGAAGCCAATTATGGGTACTTATTTGAACGGCCAATTACGATCAACTATTCCTTAAATTATCTACATATGCCCGTGACATTGTTTGTGTATAAGAAAATTCATTATATGGGTAATTACAGTTCCGTAACAAGCTGTAATTTATCTAAATTTTGATTTTTTAGAGTCTGTGCATAAGAAAACTGGCTTTTCTTATGCACAGATTTTCGTTTCCTTATTTTCAGATAACTATTGATGCTTATGATTAAATAAAACCTCTTTTGGAAGGTGATTTTATACACGAAATGAAATTTATTTAATTTTAGGTAACTATACTTTTTTTCATGCATAAGCCGTGGTTCAGAAAGCCTGACCTTGCCATCCTGAGCGAAAGGAAGGATTTTTAATAAGATCCTTCCTTTCGCTCAGGATGATAATTCGGCTGACAACAGGGGGCGGCGCAGAGACTGGCCGCAAAACGGAATGCCGCCAAAGGCAGGCGGCATTTCACAGTTTTTTCCTTGCTTTTATGGGGTGCCTCTCATTTAACTTTCTCTCTCAAACCTGACCACTCCGTCCATTATCGTTAAGATCACTTTGCTGTCCTTTATGTCTGAAATATCTACCCTAAACAGGTCTCTGTCGATTACAACAATATCCGCAAATTTTCCGGCCTCAAGAGTCCCAAGCTCATCCTCTCTGCTCACGCCATAAGCGGAGCCGTAAGTATAACTTCTTAAAACCTCATACATGGTCAGCTTTTCGGATGGATTCCATCCCCCCTCCGGCTTTCCGTCATTGTGAAGCCTTGTCACCCCTCTGTAAATTTCGAGAAACGGATTGTTGTCCACTACAGGGCAGTCGCTTCCGATGGCCAGAACTCCGGCGGACCGGTACAGGCTCTTGAGGGGCCAGGTCTTGTCGGCTCTGTCTTTTCCCAATGTTACGGGATAGGGATTCTCATCGAAGGTCTGGGTAAGGGCAATGTGCTCCGGCTGGACAGAGGGGACCACCCCCAGCTCTCCAAACCTTGCGATATCCTCTTCCTTGATTAATTCAACATGCTCAATGGCATGGCGGCATTTGTTTTTCCCGTACATTTCTATGGCGTTTTCAAAATAATCAAGGGCCATTCTGGCGGATTTGTCCCCGCAGGAATGCAGCTTCACCGAAAACCCTCTTTTATGGGCTTCCGGAACCGCATTTTTAATGGCTTCCGTGTCGTTAAGGGAAATGCCGTAATTCCCCGGCGCGTCGGTATACTCTTCGAGAACAAGAGCCGTATGAGTTGTGCTTACGCCGTCCAGAAATTGTTTCAGCATTTCAATCCTCAGCCGGTCAGATCGATACCTGTCCCTCAGCGCTGCAACTTCATCCAGGTCACCCAGAAGGTCGGGCGCCGCGTGGATCCGCACACTCAGTTCCCTATCTCTGTCCATACTGCTGTAAACACCCAGGTCTCCCATATTTCCATGAAAATACGGCTGCACATCATTTACGGAAGTGATCCCGTACTCCGCCGCTCCGGCCATGTATGCCCGTATCAGCTCTTTTTCCTTCTCTTCACTGAAAACAAGGGCGTGTTTGCTTACAAGCCCGACGGCGGATTCGTATAGAAAGCCTGTTGCCTCACCTTTTTCATCTCTGGCGATCTCTCCGCCAAAGGGGTCCGGGGTGTCCTCAGTGATTCCCGCGATTTCAAGAGCCCTGCTGTTCACCCAGGCACCGTGGGCTTCCGCGTTGAGAAGGAAAACCGGCCTGTCTGGAAAATAAAGATCCAGAGACTTTTTCGTCGGAAGGGTCTTATCATCCCAGAAAACATGATACCAGCTGAATCCTATCATCCATCCCTCGCCCGGATTCTTTTCCGAAGCCTCTTTTACCATAGCCGCCGCTTCTTCTTCCGATCTGGCGTTCAGCAGGTTCACATAAGATTTGAACATACCCGCCATCAAAAGGTGGGTATGGCTGTCATGGAATCCCGGCATAACCAAACGGTCATTGAAGCCGTACACTTTTGTTTCCTGCCCGATAAAAGTCCCGGCGTCCTCTCTTCCCCCCACGCCGCATATCCGGTTTCCTTTTATCGCCACGAAACCATCAAAAGGTTTTTCTTTAATACTATCGAATATTGCATTGCTTTTTATAACGATATCCGCTTTCACGAAGAACATCCCCTTTCCTGTGATTTATCCCATGATGTGCATTTTCAGGATTTCCCCGTAAGAATCTACCCTTCTGTCCCGATGAAACTGCAGAATATCCCGCGCCCGCTTGATTTCATCCAGATCCAACTCCGCGACGATCATATCCTCCAGATCCCTCTTCCCCTCGGCGACTATATTCCCCCATGGGTCGGACACAAAGCTCCTGCCGTAAAAGTTCATGTATCCGCTTCCGTCTGCCGCCTCTTCCCTTCCGACCCGGTTGCAGGCGCACACATAGAAATTGTTGTGAATCCCGTGCCCCCTTATGGCATCCACCCAGGTCTGGGAGGTATCCAGATCCGGGTTATCCGGTTCCGAGCCGATTGCCGAGGGATAGAATATAAAGTCCGCTCCTTTCAGGGCAAGTATCCTGCTGGGCTCCGGAAACCATTCATCCCAGCAAATCAAAACGCCGAATTTCCCGTATTTTGAATCGAAGACCAGATAAGGAGAATCTCCCGGCGTAAAGTAATACTTTTCAATGTATTGCGGACCTTCCGGGATATGATGTTTTCTGTAATTGCCAAGGAGGTTCCCATCCGCGTCAAAAACCGCGGCAGAGTTGAAATATACTCCATCCATGGCATATTCATAGTAACAGCTTATGATAACGATATCCAGTTCTTCTGCCAGCGCCTGCATCTTAGCGTTGGTGGGGCCATTACAGGGCTCCGCCAGATCGTATTTGGGACAATCAATAATCTGCGGGAAATACTGACCGCTGAACAGCTCCTGGGTGCAAACTATTTTTGCCCCCATGGCGGCCATATTTCGAATCTGCTCCTCCGCCTTCATGACATTTTTATCTTTATCCGGCAGACAGGCATATTGCGTCATGCCAATTTTTACGTTGCCTTTGTTCATTTTCATTCCTCGCTTATTACATAAAGAGAGCCATTACGATTCCTACGATCAGATATGCCAATATTCCAAGGGCAAAGGGCACGGCGATCAACGGAAGCGCGGTCCTGGCATAGTCCATATTTTTCAAGCCTGTTGCCGCGCATGTAACGGTAACCGCGTCACTGTAAAAGCAGGCATGGCTTCCAAATGCCGTAGCGGCAGCTACTGAGCCGATTGCCATATAGGGATTTACACCCAGCGCTATTGCAAGGGGCAATATGATCGGGAAGGATATGACCGCCACGCCCCAGAAGCTGCCCGTGGCGAAAGCCAGCAAGGCAATAACGAGAAAGGTGACGGCGGGGAACAGCGCGGGACTCAAAATAGGCTCCACGCTCTCTATTACAAAGGGAGTCAGACCCAGCGCGTCATTAAAATCCTGAAGCACAAAAGCCGCAAGCACCAGCATAGTAACGTAGAGCATATCCTTAAAACCGCCTACAATATGATCGCAAAACTCGCCCAGAGTCATGAGCCTTTGCGCCAGTAACATAATAAACGCCACGACAACGGAAATGATAACTCCCAGAACGATATCCTCCGTGTAGATTGTGATGGCGATGAGCACAATCATCGGGATGATGAAATTCAGGGCGTTGGACGGCTTTGTCTCATCCACCAGAGCGTCTACACAATCTTCCTCATAGTGGTAGTCCGGAAAAACCCTGCCGGTCTGGGCAACTCTTTCTTCCGCTTTCTTCATGGGTCCGAATAAGGGGATGATGCCTAAAACAAAGAGCGGAACAATCAGGACTGCAATCCAGGCGTAAAGCATAAAGGGGACCGCCTGCGCGTAAGCGGAGAATCCCGACACGCCTTCCAGTACACCAATTTCCTCCACCTGGGTAGCGTACAGAATTCCCCATGAAGAAAAAGGAACGAGGATGCAGACAGCCGCGCCGGTAGAGTTTACGATGAAAGCTAAATATTCTCTGGATATCTTCCATTTATCCGTCAGGGTTTGCATGGCAACGCCCACGCCGAGAGAATTAAGGTAATCTTCCACAAATATTATGATTCCCAACACCCAGGTGAGTATCATCGTCTTCTTTCTCGAATTGGCCAGCTTTGCTCCGATATCCGCAAAACCCAGGGCCGCTCCCGAGTACTGAAGAATTCGGATCATGGCGCCAAACATTCCGAACATGATAATGTAGTATGCCGAGTCGCCGATTTCCGTTAACGTGTAGTCAAACCATGTTCCCCACCAGGCAGACTTCGCGAAGATAATGGCGCCGACAAATGTTCCTAATACAAGGGATTCTAAAGCTCTTTTTGTGATGATTGCAGTGACGATTACCACCGCAACAGGGATAAGGCTGATAGCACCATAGGTTTCAATTGATTGTAATGATTCCATGAAATGGCCCCCCTCTCTCTTGCAATATATAAAATAATTCCTTTTTTATTCGCAATTACCGTGCCAAAATAGAAACCCCGATCTTTCAACCTTTATGAAAACCCCATGTAAGTATATACTTACATGGGGTTTTCATAATTTTCGGTATATTCAGTTTTCAATGCCCTTGTGATTTATGTACGTCTGCGCTTACACTGTTCGCGCAGGCATACAGTCTTTTCGGCGGTTACTTTCTGCTGATACCCAGCCTTTGCATCTTCTGATAAAGCAGAGGCCTGGATATTTTTAAATATGCCGCTGCTTTTGTTTTATTGTTTTCAAACATTTCAAGCACCTGCATAATAAGCTTTCTTTCCGCTTCACGCTTGACAATTTCAATGGGATTCCCCAGCTTGTAAAGCTCCCCCAGATCCATGGTCTCTCTGAAAGCCCCGGACCGAAAATGTTCCAGCTTCAGAGTATCTCCGTTTGCAAAATTCATCGCTTTTTCTATGATATTAAACAGCTCCCTCACATTTCCCGGCCATTCATATTTAATAAGGTAGTGATATACATTCCCATCAACCTTTGTTATGGATTTCCCCATCTCCGGGTTTAATTGCTCGATTCGGCTCATAACAAGCTCAGGCAAATCCTCCGGCCTTTCCCGCAAAGGCGGAACCTCTATGTTGAATACATTAAGCCGGTAATATAAATCCTCCCGAAATTTCGATATTTTTACCTGTTCCGAGAGATCTTCATTTGTGGCCGCTATGATTCTAACGTCAACGGGAATGCTCTTTTCTCCGCCAACCCTGTCTATTTCCCTTTCCTGCAGGACCCTGAGAAGCTTTGGCTGCAGCGCCATGGGCAACTGGCTCACTTCGTCAATAAATAGAGTGCCGCCGTTGGCCAACTCAAACTTGCCCTTCTTTCCACCTTTCTTTGCGCCTGTAAAGGCGCCGTCTTCGTATCCAAAAAACTCAGATTCCGCAAGAGCTTCCGGAAAGTTGGCAGCGTTGATCTTTACAAAGCTGTCTAATTTTCTGCTGCTGAGGTTGTGAATGGAATGAGCCACAAGCTCTTTCCCGGTTCCTGTCTCTCCGGTAATAATTACTGTGGAGTTGGAAGTGGCAGCTAACTCGATTTGCTTTCTGAGATCCTCCATCTTCTTTGAACTGCCTACAAGGTTCTCAATGGAATACTTTGTCCTTCGCAAATTTCTGAATTGCTCCCGGTAATACTTCATTTCATCGTTCAACGCCAGAGCATATTTACCTAAAATGTCCTCTAAGGAGTCCAGCTCCTGTACGATGTCGTATTCCAGCACCCCGACGATCTCACCATTCTTACGGAGCTGGGCCTGAGTGCTGACGCTCATCCTCCCATCATAAAAGTAAAAATCCGTATTGATGGTTTTGTCGCCTGTCAGAAGCTCCTGCATTTTTGACGGAGGAAAAACATCTGTAATATATTTGCCCAGAGACTTTTCCTGATCCATTTTAATATAGTCGGAGCACTGGCGGTTCATATAGACCACTTTTCCCTCCGCGTTGATGACCATTAACCCAAGGATATTCTCTAAAAAGAACTCATAATCTTTATCAATAGTCATGGAATTCTCTCCTCCCGGGAATTACAGGATAATTTCACCTACAGTATTCCTGCCTCTGGCGTCTCCCGTATAAGAACGGACGGCTCTCTGAGCCGCCCGTTTGTTTATTGTGTATATCAATATCTATTTTGCGTATTCGATGGCTCTGGTTTCTCGAATGACATTGACCTTGATCTGTCCCGGATATTCCAGCTCGCTCTCGATCTTCTTGCTGATCTCCCGCGCCAGGAAAACGATCTCTTCGTCGTTCATCTGGTCCGGCTTGGCAAGAATTCGAATTTCTCTTCCCGCCTGGATCGCAAAAGATTTTTCTACTCCGGCAGTGGTATTGGCGATTTCTTCGAGGGTCTGAAGCCTCTTTATGTAGGACTCCAGAGTCTCCCTTCTCGCTCCGGGCCTTGCCGCCGATAGCGCGTCCGCTGCCGCTATCAGCACAGCTTCGAAGCTTTTTGCCTCGTAGTCACCGTGATGGGCGGCCATTCCGTTGATAACATCCTCAGATTCTTTGTATTTTCTCAATACATCGATGCCAATGTCCACATGGGTGCCTTCCACCTCGTGGTCAAGAGCCTTTCCAATATCGTGAAGCAATCCGGCCCGTTTGGCCAGCTTCACATCCAGACCTAACTCCCCGGCCATAAGGCCCGCAAGATGCGCCACCTCCACAGAATGCTTCAAAACATTTTGTCCGTAGCTCGTCCTGTATTTTAATCTTCCCAAAAGTCTGATCAACTCGGGATGAAGGTTGTGAATCCCAACCTCAAAGGTAGCCTGTTCTCCTTCTTCCTTTATGATATTATTGACTTCCTTTTCCGCCTTCTCTACCATTTCCTCGATTCGCGCGGGGTGGATACGCCCGTCAACGATGAGTTTTTCCAAGGCAATTCTGGCGATTTCACGCCTGACAGGATCAAATCCTGACAGGATGACAGCTTCCGGAGTATCGTCAATAATGAGATCTACGCCGGTAAGGGTTTCGATAGCTCTGATATTTCTTCCTTCTCTTCCGATGATGCGGCCTTTCATATCGTCATTAGGCAATGCGACCACGGAAACCGTGCTCTCCGCCACATGGTCCGCCGCACATCTCTGGATAGCTCCGGTGATAATCTCCTTCGCTTTTTTATCCCCTTCTTCTTTAGCCTTGGACTCAATTTCCTTAATCATCACAGAGGCTTCATAACGGATTTCCTTTTCAACATTGGAGAGCAACAACTGTTTGGCTTCTTCAACAGAGTATCCCGATATTCTCTCCAGCTCTTCTATCTGCTTGGAGATGAATCCATCCAACTCCCGGGCTTTCTCCTGAAGCTGCTGCTCCTTTTTAACCAGACCCTCTTCTCTCTTTTCCAGATTGTCCGTCTTTCTGTCGATGGCTTCTTCCTTTTGAATCAGCCGCCGTTCCGACTTTGAAATCTCCGCCCGTCTCTCACGTACCTCGCGCTCGATGTCGCTTCGAATTCTATGAGCTTCCTCTTTCGCTTCAATCGTAATTTCTTTCTTTATCGTTTCAGATCTGTTTTCCGCGTCTAAAATCAGATTTTTAGCTTTTTGTTCCGCACTGCCGATAGCTCTTTCACCGACTGTTTTCCTGAATATATATCCAATCAAAAGCCCGAAGGCCAGGGCTGCAATTGCGATAATGATTCTTATTAAAAGTTCGTCTATGGCAAAACACCTCCTTTTTCAAATATTTACAACGCTTCAGTAGAAAAACTTCTATCTTGTATTTATAGAATTTTTTCCACTCTAAAATTTTCCATTAGAACAAGGTGGGCATTGTTTCCACCTCATAATATTTTGTACAATCACATTTAGATATTGATATAATTACACAATCTATATTATAATTTAACAAGTTGCTTAATGTCAAGATAAATGAGGACGCAGGATTCATGCAGTATTTTAGAGAATTGCTTAAAAATATAGATCTCACATTACTCTTTATTCCTTTTATTTTTGCCGTTATAAGCGTTGTGGTTATCGGAAGCACATCCTATAGCGACGGCTTTGTCTTTGACCGGGGCATAAAGGTGCAGATTGCGGCTTATATCCTTGGATTAGCTCTGCTGCTGCTGATCCTTTTGGTGGACTACAACCTTCTGAACGGAATGGGCAAAATCATCTATGTGGCCTCCATCCTGTTCCTTTTTACCGTTTTCATACCCGGCATCGGTTCGGAGCAGTACGGAGCGAGAGCCTGGCTGAGGCTGGGCCCCGTTTACCTGCAGCCTGCTGAAATCGTCAAAATCACTTTTATTATATTTTATGCCGAGTATTTGTCCAAACGGCGGGAGAGCCTTGACACGTTTAAAGGACTGGCAATAGCAGGGGCCTTACTATTGCCCATAATAGGAATCGTCACCGTGCTTCAAAATGACCTGGGTAACGCCATCGTCATCTGCGTCATCGCCGCCATCATGCTCTTCGCCGCCGGAACGGACGGCAAGCTTTACGCCAAAGTCAGCGCCGCTGTTGTGATTGCCATTCCCATCGTGTACCAATTTATGACGGGGCATCAAAGAGCCCGAATCGACGCCTTCCTGAACCCGGAGGATCTACTGCTTCCGGGGAATTACCACGTCTGGCACTCCAAGATAGCCATCGGATCGGGAGGCGTTTTTGGAAAAGGCCTTTTCCAGGGAACTCAAAAGGAATTAGACTTCCTGCCGGTTCAGGATTCGGATTTTATCTATTCTGTTATAGTGGAGGAGTGGGGTTTTATAGGAGGCGCTGTGATTATTGGCCTCTACGCTTTGTTCCTGTATCGGATGCTTCGCATTGCCAGAAATGCAAAAGACCTCTTCGGGTCCCTTATCGTCATTGGAGTATTGGCTATGTTCTTTTTCCAGATTTTCGAGAATGTGGGTATGACCATGGGGCTTATGCCGGTAACGGGCATCACCCTTCCTTTTATCAGTGCAGGGGGAAGCTCAGTGGTGACCAATATGATCGCTCTGGGGCTGGTTTTGAACATCTGCATCCGCAGCAAGGTCATCAACTTTTAACAGAGAGTACAGGGAGGCTTTGTCCCGTCTCCTATTGTCATTCTGAGCGTTAGCGAAGAATCTTACTAAGATCCTTCACGACCTTCAGGATGACAACCTTTGTGTCATTCTGAGCGCCAGCGAAGAATCTTTACCTAATCCTGTACGATTCTCTCCGCGATTCTTTTCAGATTTTCAGCTATGTAGGTCTCCTGAGCGGCGGCAATAGGCACGCCTATATTGGAGGAGATGTGAATGTTCTGGTCATAGGGAATCAAACCTGCCACAGGCATCCGAAGAATCTCAGCGATCTCCTGTGGGTCGGGAACCAGGCCGGTTCCATACAGCTCAGACATGATTTTATTAATTACAACACTTCTTTTCGCAATCCCTTCGCGCTCCAGTAAAAGGTTCATGGTTTCCGCGTCCCGAATAGCCGCGTGCTCCGGAACGGTGACAACCACCCCTCTGCTGGCAGGAGAAACCGCCAGCCTCATACCTCTCCCTGCGCCGGCGGGGGCATCGATGATAATATAGTCAAAAGCTTGCTTCAACTCCCTGCACAGAGCCTTCATCTGCCTGACGGAGACGGGGGCTTTTTCCCTGCTTTGAGGCGCCGAAATGAGAAAAAGGCTGGGAAATCTCCTGTCTCTGACCATGGCCTGGCTGACCCGGCAAACCCCTGTCACCGCATCCACTAAATCGTAGACCACCCGGCTTTCCAAACCCAGGCAAATGTCCAGGTTACGGGCGCCTACATTCAGATCCATCAGGACAACCGAATACCCGGCCTGTGAAAGCGCCACTCCTAAATTTGCCGTAACCATGGTTTTTCCTACGCCGTCTTTTCCCGAAACGACAGCTATAACCTCACCCATCTTTTCTCCTCGCTAATCCACTGTGCTGGTGTTTAGATCGTAGTCTTCGTACACCTTGTCTAACTCCAGGTACTTCCCGATAATCTCTCTGGCAACAGGCCCCGAGTAACCGCCGGTTCCTCCTTGAAACAACAGTACCGCCACCGCGATCTTGGGATTGTACGCAGGTGCCAGAGCGACAAACCAGGAATAGTTATCGTAGTCGTCTTTAAATCTGTCGATGGTGTCCGTGGTAACCCTTCCTCTGGAAAGGTTCAAAACAGCCTGCCGCGAGGCCGAGTTTTCGGATTTATATACATCGGGATAGTCTCTGAGGAGTCTCTCCATTTCCGCTTCAACCTGTTCCCACGTCAAGGCGGAATTAATGCTCCGCAGGTGGGTTTTCAGGTATTCCACCTCATCCAGCGGATGGATTTTACCCGCTCTTTCCGCCGTACCGGTCTTAGCCGCCACCTCTACGGGGAAGTTGGCAAAAAAGGTTCTGGCGCTTCCCCTGCTGCCGTGGGCTACCCGGCGCATCCCCTCAATAATGTCTTCTAAAATCCCGGGACTCTTGATATCCATGGGGGTTCCCGGTTCCTTTTCGACAAGTCCCTGTCCCTCTACCGCCCGAAGGAGGCTCACTTTGTTTCGGGTTCCTCCGTTTCCGATGGTAGCGATATAATTGGCCATCTGCAGCGGAGTATAGGAGTTCTCACCCTGACCGATGGAGATGTTCAATTCATCTGCCAGGGTCCAGGCTGCCTGAGTGAAATAGTCAAACTTACAAAGGTCAGCCACTGTCTCGATCATATCCTCTTTGATTCCCAGGTTGGCCAGTCGTTCCATGATCGTATTACGACTGGGATTTTCCTCCATCCATCCTACGATGATATTGATCTGGCTCATCATCAATTCTTTATTCGCCACGGTAGCAGCGTCAAAGTACATCTCTCCGCGGCCTATCAACACGTTCCTCAAATAGGTCTTCTGGGCGGACATTTTGCGCTCCGCGCTGGGCACGGCAACCACCGTTTCCGGGATTTCGATTCCCGTGGGCAGACCAAGCCCAAACTGCTCCGCGTATTTCGTGATTTTTTCGATGTTCATCTCTTCGTCAAGTCCCAGAGACGTCCCGCGGTAGAAATCCCTCCCTGTAGCGATATCAAAGAAATAGTAGTTACAGGACACTTCTATTGCCTCGTAAAGATCCAGATAACCGTGGTTACCTCTATACTGATTCCAGATGATACAGCCGAAGGTTCTCCTTCCTACGGTGACGGCGCCGCCGTCCCGAAGCCTGCGCCTCGGATCCAGACCGCTCTCCAGAGCTGCCACTGCCGGGACCATCTTAAATGTGGACCCCGGTTGAACCGCCGTTCTTGTAGCCACGTTGTAGAGTGGCCGGGGCGATAAGGGGTCTCTTGGATTGGCGGGTTGCAGGGACTCCCAGTCCACCGTACTGATACCCGTAGCGAATAGATTGGGATCGAAAGCCGGATAGGCCGCCTCGGCCAGCACATCCCCTGTTTCTATCTCAATCGCTACCGCCGCTCCCACGTTGGCCTTTGGGTAAGCTCTGGTATATCTGTAATTTCCGTATTGGCTCTCGAAGGTCCCCCCCACGCTGATCTGTTCAAGAGCGTGCTGCAGGGCCTCTTCCGCCGTCTTTTGCAGCTCCAGATCAATCGTGGTGTGAATGGTCGTGCCCTTTTCAGCCTTCTTATCGCTGATGGTGCGGACCAGCTCCCCTCTGACATTGACTTCTACATGTTTAACCCCGTCTGTACCCCGGAGCGCATCTTCGAAAGCTCTCTCCAGGCCCTCCTTGCCCACCATATCACTGACGTTGTATTCCTTTGCAAGGTACTCTGCTTTCTCACCCTCAGAGATTCTACCCAGATACCCCAAAATGTGAGCCGCGGTAGTTCCGTTGGGATAATAACGCACCGGTTCCGCTATCACGTCAACAATGGGAAACTGAGTCCCCAGTTCCTCCAGTGTAACTATGGTCTGCTCCGAAATATCAGTGGCAATGGCAACGGGGATATAACTATAAAACCCCTGAGCCGCAAGCTCATTTCGGACGATGAGAATTTTTCTCGCGTCCTGATCGGACAATTGGGGATCAATCTTAAAATATTCCCTGAGAGCCTTGAAGGCTTCCTCCGCCGTCAATTCATATTCCAGGCTATAGCGCCCGAGAAAATTTTCTTTTGACAGGTCTTCTGTAAACTTCATATTCCTCACGGAAATAGGCGGAAAGACGCTATAGGTATTCTGAAGCGCGGTCTGAGCTTCAAAGCGGTCCATTCCTTCTTCTATATCATATCTTTCCCGAATCTCGTCAAAGGCCTCCTCAGCCGTATAGTTCACCGGCATAGCCTGGGATTCAAGCCACTCCTCGATGGTCCTCTGATGGGTATAGTAGAAACTGCCGTCGGCATTTCGCACGATGGGCAAATTATCGTTTATCTTTTCGCCGTTTTGCTGCAACAGGTTCACCAGCTGGAGAGCTTGATCATTGACGTCCTCGCTTTCGAGGCTGCCCCTGGAAACGAACACGGTAAAACTGGGACGGTTCCCCGCAAGCAGTCGTCCATAGCGATCCAGTATTTCTCCCCTGGGGGCGGAGGTTTGGATCTGCTTGATGCTGAGGGATTCCGCTCTCTTTTCCCACTCGCTTCCCTCCACTACCGTCAGGGAAAAAAGCCTGACTAACAAGGCTACCATCAGGATCATAATTACAAGCAATATTTGGTTGTGTCTGAACTTAATCCATCTCATACGAACTATCGTTTCCTTTGTAAGGCTCTCAAAAGGGACTCAGCGGTTACTTCATTTTAATATATTATCACCTGCGGCCGTGTCTTAATCGATATACAGTTTTCTGCTCCTGTAGTTCCGGTCCTGAGGGTGGCGGATAGACAATTTTCCTATCGTCAGGTAGAAAATCACCATAAAGGCAAAGTGAAGGGCCAGCAGGATGGGTATATCCTTCAGCATGTACAGAAAGCCGTAATTGCCTCTGAAAACCATCAGTATTAACCAGAGGGTCGGATAATACAATCCCGTTCCAATGGCCGCGGCAAAGAACAGATTCAGTATGCTGTCCCTGTACAGGTAGTGCCTGATCTCACTCATCAGCAAGGCGATGAGAAAGTACAACATCGCGGAAGGTCCCACAAGCACCGATCCTCCCACATCCTGCAGAATGCCAAAAATCACCCCATAGGTCAATCCCTGATTCCCCTGATACAGGAAGGAGAACAATACGGTGAGGCAGAGAATAAAGTTGGGAGTAACTCCGGCAACGCTAAAATTCAGCACCAATGTGGATTGGAGCAGAAAACCTGCCAGAAAGAATAGAAACGCGTTTCTGTACTTCATTGCTCCGACTGCTCCGTATCAGAGTTCCCCGTCATAATCACGGTGACCTTTTGAATGTTGGCAAAGTTTACGGAGGGTTCAATTTCCGCCGTGTGAAGAAGGGCGTCGTTATCCCAGGTAATTCTGCTGACTCTGCCGATTGGAATACCCCGGGGATAAATCTCCATGCCCGACGTTACTAAAACATCTCCTTCTACAACAGCCGCGTTTTCATCCAGCATATAGCCGGAGATTTTGCCTTTTCCGTCACCCGTGAGAATCCCCAGAAGGTTTAAGTCCCGATAGACCCGGAAGCTCACGCTGTTGCTCTCGTCGATGACGCTGATGACTTTCGCCCAATTGGGCCCCACGTCCAGAATCCTGCCTACCAGGCCGTCTCCGTTGATGACTACCGCATTTTTTCTAATACCCTGCTGAGTTCCTGCGTTTATCGTAAATATACGATACCAGTTGGATCCGTCCATGGCGATGACCCTGGCCGTCACATGGCTGTAGTTTTCGGCAGGGTCTATATAGTTCATGGAATCCATCAGACTTCTGAGCTCTGCCAGATCCTCTCTGGACAGAGATTGTTCGATAAGCTCTCTCCTCAGCTCCGCGTTTTCTTCTGAAAGCTGTTCATTTTCTTTTAACAGCCCTCTGAATTGAAAAACGCCTTTCACTGTAGTAGAAACCCAGTTTTCCGCGCCGCTGACCGGCTCCTGCAAAAACGCGCTGACCCGTTCCAACTGCACGCCAAGCCAGGAATTGCTCCCCTGGCTTATATAAGACGCGACGGTCAGACTGAGAAGCAACAACAAAATTACCCCCGCTATGGTAGCCCTTCTATGCTCCCGGTACCACCTCATTGTTTACCCCTAAAACCTTCTGTCCCTCATGGTATAACGTCTGATATTCTGAATCTTTTCCAGGCTCTTTCCCGTCCCCTGGGCAACCGCTTCAAGAGCGTTTTCCGCAACGGTGACCTTGATTCCTGTCTGCTGTTCCAGCAGCCTGTCAAGACCCCGGATCAGAGATCCGCCCCCGGCCAGAACGATTCCGTTTTGCACAATATCAGCAGACAATTCCGGTGGAGCGCTTTCCAAGGTGTTTTTAACCCCCTCCACAATGATTCCTATCGTCTCCTCCAAAGCCTTTATCATATCAGAAGAGGAGATAGTTACCGATTTAGGAAGGCCGGTAACCACATCCCTGCCTTTCGCCTCCATGGTCAGCCTGTTTTCCTCTTCAAAATCCGGATAGATACACCCGATATTGATCTTGAGATCCTCCGCCGTCTTATCGCCAATAAACAAATTATAAGTCTTCCTCATATAAGCAACTATAGCCTCGTCCATTTCATCGCTGGCAATCCGGAGAGAAATGCTGTTGACGATACCCCCGAGAGCGATTATAGCAATATCCGAGGTTCCGCCGCCGATGTCGGCAATCATATGCCCGCTGGGATCATCCACAGGAATTCCTACTCCTATGGCAGCTGCCATGGGCTCGTTCAAAATATAGACCTCCTTGGCCCCCATCTGGCGCAGGACTTCTTCAACGGCGCGTTTCTCCACGCCCGTTACCCCCGAGGGAACTCCTACGACAATCCTTGTCCTTGTAAAAATCGCTTTGTCAAGCATTACTTTAGAAAGAAACTGCTTCAGCATAGCCTGGGTCATCATAAAATCAGATATCACTCCATCCTGCAGCGGACGGACTACCCTGATATGGTCCGGGGCTCGTCCGATCATCTCCTTCGCGGCTCTGCCTGCCGCCAAAACCTTTTTTGTGCTTTCATCCACTGCAATAACGGAAGGCTCATTGAGAACAATTCCTTTTGATTTCTTATAGATGAGAGTATTGGCCGTACCGAGATCTACCCCGATATCCTGGATAAAAAAGCCTAAACACATTGCTGTGTACTCCTTTCGTCATGTAATCACTCATCTGATGCATCACATCAGCATTTTTTCTTTTAAACTGATAAAGGCGCCGTCGCCGATAATCAAATGGTCCAACAGCGGAATCCCCAACAGCTGCCCCGCCTCAGACAGCCTTCTGGTGATGTCCAGATCGTTCTGGCTTGGAGATGGGTTTCCACTGGGGTGGTTGTGTATAACGATGATAGCGGCAGCTCCTCTTTTTACCGCGTTGCGAAATACTTCTCTCGGGTGCACAATGGAGCTGTTTAAATTGCCTATGGAGATGTTTTCCGCAGACAATATTTCATTCTTCGTATTGAGGAGCAACACCTTAAAGTGCTCTTTTTTCAGGTGCCGCATCTCTTCCATATAAAGAGCCGCCACCTCGCCGGGATTGCCCACTGCATACCTTTTCTCGCCGGAGCTTCGGGCGATTCGTTTTCCCAGCTCCACGGCAGCGATTACTTTGCATGCTTTCGCAATGCCGATTCCCTCAACATTGCACAGTTCCTCCGGTGTACAGTCAACCAGGTAAGAGAGTCCTGCTTTTTCCATGGACAAAATTCCGCCGGCCACGGACAGCGCGGAGCTGTCTCTGGTTCCCGTACCTAAAAGGATCGCCAAAAGCTCACCGTTTGACAGAAAGGCGCAACCGTCGCGCAAAAGTTTCTCCCTGGGCCTTTCCTCCTGGGGAAGCTCCATGATGGTAACATGACCCTTTTTCGTTTTACTATTCATCTGCGGTCCTCCGGGACAGTCTTTCATCCTGTATGAACCCAGTGCCGCAAGCCCCTGTACGTAACTATCGCGACATCGTATCTATTCTAACATAAGACGCTCCAAAAATATATTATTTCCTCAAAAATCAAAAAAAAGGCATGGCGAAAGAAAACTCTTCGTCATGCCCTTTCTATACGGTTACATCGTCGCGAGACTTTCACCCAGTTTTCTGCAGGCATCCAGTCCATCGTCGTCAGGAGTTTCGTGGCATGTAAGCCCTCCGGCGCCGCAGAGATCGACCCCGAAATTCTCCGCCCGGGCTTCCCAGTCTCTCATCCACTGACCATCTCCCCAGCCGTAGGAACCGAACAGCGCAATCTTCTTACCGGAAATCATTGTCTCCACTTCCGTGTAAAATGGCTCCATTTCATCTTCCTCCAGCACCTCGTCACCCATGCTGGAACATCCGAAAGCGATGCGATCATATTTTGCCGCCTCCTGGGCTGTTATTTTTCCTACTTCCGTCAGCGTAACTTCCGCCCCCGCCGACATGGCGCCTTCGGCGACAGCTTGCGCCATCATCTCTGTATTACCTGTTCCGGACCAGTAAACTACCAATATTTTTTCCATTATGCAACACCTCCATATTGTATGTTTTCTATTTCCTCACCGCATAGCACACGTTCGCAGAAAAAACAACGGACATGTTCATAAACGGAAAAGAGCTGTTTTGCCTCAGCGGCATCTCCATAGACCTTCCAGCAGCCCCGGAAGCAATAGTTTTTACCACTGTGCACGATAAATCCCTCCACATCCTCCGGGGGATATCCGAGAAACACACCGATCTCATGGGGAAACCCTCCTGACCGTGCCATTCTCGCGGCGAGGCGGTTAAACATCGCTGTCATCGTCATCCCCGGTTCATAACCGTATCGTTCAAGAATGCGGAGATTCTTGGGCATGGCAAGGCGCTCAGTTAGCAGTTCCCGCTGATAGACGAGCAATAAAACGCGTCTGGAGCAGCAGGCAAGCTTGCGGAAGTAAATCTGCCGACCGACAAAAGCACGTCCGCTGCGAGCGATTCCGGCTCTTATCGTATCCCACTCCCCACGCCGGATTGAGATCAGATTGGCCGGTTTTACCCCGGCCAGCGTGGGCGCGCAATGAAATGCCAGTTTGTAGTCAAATGCGTTGCTGCGATGCATAGAGCTTATCCTTCCTGCTGTCACTTTTAAAATTACTGATTAGATAGTTAATTAGTTACCCATCAGTTGGCAATGTGCTAAGCGCCTGAGGGTGCCGATCCTTTGATCCCTACCGAGCAAAGAACCCTCGATCCCTCGCAGGGATCCTTCGGCCCGCGCAGGAAACTTTCATTCCCCGGTACGGAACGTTCACTCCCGAATAAGAGGCGTTCGGCCCAAGGTAAGGAACATCCGGCCAGTTTTGGGTTAGCCATAGCTAACAATTGCGCAAATAGCACGCGCTCTTCGGCGTATTTCGCGTAGGGCGCGTTTCGGTTAAAGCGGATTCGGTTAGCTTACGCTAACCAACCTTAATATACACGAGTCATCGCCTCTTGTCAATCAGGATTGTAAAAACAGATTCATCCCGGCTATGTCCCTTGTCAAATCATTACAGTTGCATCACATTCTGAACCAATGTCCTTAAGATAATCAAAGCAGAACAAGTGTGTCATGGGAATAAGAGGAAGAAAGATGCAGAGAGATATATATGAGGGGCTGAAAATAAACAACTATTGGATCGGACACGGTTTCTTCTCTAACTTTAGCGGCGGGATATAGAGAAGATTGGGCCCCATGGCCCCATTCTTGTTTAGATCAAAGACAGAAATTAACCAACTTTCAACCCCGGACGCCGATTCTTCTCTAATTTAGCGGCGGGATATAGAGAAGAATAGGCCCCATGGCCCCATTCTTGTTTAGATCAAAGACTGAAATTAACCAACTTTCAACCCCGGCCGCCGATTCTTCTCTAATATGGCGGCGGGATACATAGGAGATCAAACCATATCCGGGAAAACTTCCTTTCACCCTGCCTCCGGAATAGACAAGAATCATAGTCTATGACCAGACAGAGGGTCTGTCCCCGTGTCTGGTCTGAGCTGTAACTGCCAATATCCTCCCAAGCCTTGCAAGTCCCTATAACGCTTTAGTAGAAAAATTTCGGCTGTAGAAATTTTTCTTACATCTATGCGTTTCAACGAGCCTATCTTTTTGCCTCGTTATTTGGAGAGGACAGACACGAGGGTTTGTCGGACCGCATATACTACTATTACTCCGGCACCTAAAAGCAGGAAGAGATTGGCCTGGGGTTTTTATGTATGGCGCGAAAGCCTGGCAAAGTTTGCGGCAAAGCCAAGTGCAGAATTATCCGCCAAGGTTTCCTGTTTTTAGATGCCGAAGTCATAATACCAAGTTGTTCTTAAATTTTCGGGCAACATCGGAAAGGAGCTATTACATAAATGAGTTTATCCCTGGTATTGACTTCCCTTCTGTTTTCAAATCCTCTGGTGCTTCTGACTTCCTACGTTTCTATGGGCAATTCCTTTCCCCAGCCCCTAAGCGAGGAGGAGGAAGCTCATTGTCTGGCGCTTTTAGAAGAGGGCGATTCGACTGCTAAAAATATACTGGTAGAGCACAACCTTCGCCTCGTAGCCCACATCGCGAAAAAGTACAATGCCACCGGATGCTCGCCCGATGACTTGATTTCCATCGGAACCATCGGTTTAATCAAAGCGGTCAATACCTACAATCGAAGAAAGGAAGTCCGTCTCGCCACTTACGCCGCTAAGTGCATTGAAAATGAGATCCTGATGCATCTGCGCATGTCGAAGAAGTGCAAGGTGGAGGTATCTCTCAACGATCCTATCGGCACGGACAAAGACGGAAACGAAATCAGCTTTAACGATATTCTGGGAAGCGATGTAGACGATATCATCGACGGACTGGACACTAAACTCAAAATCAAAAAATTATACAAAGCAATCCGGGAACTGCTCTGCCAGCGGGAGCAAACGGTAATTATCAAGCGTTTTGGCTTGGACGGCGGCCCCTGCCGGACTCAGCGGGAGGTGGCAAAACAGCTGGGCATCAGTCGCTCTTATGTATCCCGTATTGAGAAAAAGGCTATCACAAAACTAAAAGAAGCCTTTCCCAACCAGGGGGAGGAGGGATAGGCCCTATGGATGAAGCCTGTCCGCAATATCATTAAATATGGAAACGGCCGACTCTTTTCTGAAGCCGGGATTCTCTACGAATACAGTTATCCCATATAGAGGATCGTCCGCGGGAACGTATCCGGTGCACCAATTTTCACCGGAGCTCTGACCTTGTGATCCAAAAGCGTCTTCGCCGTCTTTTTCAATTGATTCCCGAATCATCTCCCGGATCGCTCTTGCCGTCTCCATGGAAATCACCTGCTCTGCCTGGGGCTTTGGGAGCATCTCCGCGCCCCGGATTCCCTCTACGGTTCCCCTTATGACGGACAGCTTGGAGTCCCGTCCCCCCGATCCGATAATGCGGGTAGCCCGGGCAGCCTGCATAGGCGTTATCAATAAATCCTTCAGGCTGGTAAATGAACTTGTATTCCCTGCTAATACAGCCTCCGCCAGATCCAAAAGGTTCCCTGCCGACTGTCCCGACAATAAGTGTACTGCCTCCTCCGTCAACCCGAAAGCGATAGCCATTTCCAGAACGGACTCTGCATCCGGCTCTGCAACCCCTTTCTCCAGCGCCGCGGCGGCAGCGATTACATGAAAAAGTCTTTCGAAGGGATACGCACCGCTTGTAGCCTTATTGAGCAGTTTTTCCCCTCCGTTATCCACATGTTCTTCAATATTGTAGGGATCGTATCCCGGCGCGCTGGCGGAAGCAAGAATTTCTCCGGAAGGAATATGGGTAACAATAACGGCGCCGCTTCGGCCGCTGTCTGCGAGAGCCTTTTCAGCAATATTCTGCACATCCATATCCAGAGTCGTAAGCACGCCCCAATCTCTTCCGGCACCCTCAGTCTGAATGCCCACTCCCGGGATAATATAGCCATGTCCATCGTTCCGCACGGAAAATACCTTTCGTCCCGCGGACAGCACCTCATCGAAATCCTTCTCGATTCCGCAGAGGCCCGTTTCGCCCTGTTGATCCACATAGCCGATCAGGTGCATGGCCGGCTGGTTTTCGCTATATCGCCGGGGAAGCTGTAAAACGAGGGCTCCATATTCTCTATACAATCTTTTAAACCCTTCTCCATCAACCGCTCCAACTCCGTATACGCGATACTTATCGCTTTCGCTTTCTATATCTCGCGCGTTCATCTCCCGTAGCAGACTCTCCGCCTTCTCATCGATTTTTCGGTCCTCCAGTAAAATTAAAAAACCTTCCCCCGCGCCGGTGAAGGGGCGGCTGTTTCGATCAAAAATAGTTCCTCTCACAGAAACTCCCGGAAGGATCGTGCTGCTCTGGCCTTCCGCAAGCAGTCTGTATTTGGAAGCCTCTATAAGTTGTATTGCGGCCAGACGAACCACTAAGGCACTCAGCGCAAGAACAAACAGTACAAACAGGCAAATTAAACGCTTTTTCACTTTTCTCTCCCCGGTTTTATAGAGGACGCCCCGTACCCTCAGTTGACAAAGTACTAAACGCCTGAAGGTATTAACGTAATTCATCTCATATCTTTGACTTCTTTCCTGACATTTATGCTATAATCAATTCTATGGGTGTTGACATCCGTCTGAAATTTTCCCTTTATAAGGGCTATATTGGCCGTAATCCCGGCTTTAAAAGACGGGCCGGCTCAACACCCATCTACATTAAATATGAACTTGAGAAAGGATACAAACTATGGCTCTTATCCATCCGTTTGCCGCTTTGCGGCCCGCTGAAGAACACGCTGAAAAAGTTATCTCCCTGCCCTATGATGTTATGAATCGCAACGAAGCTTCCACGCTTGCGGAGGGAAACCCCGCCAGCTTTTTGCATATTTGCCGTTCTGAAATCGATTTGCCCCACGTAGAGGATCCTCACTGTGAAGAAGTCTACCGCAAGGCAGAAACCAACCTGGATGAATTTGTCTCACAGGGAATCTTGATTCGCGAAAAGCAACCCTGTTTCTATATTTACCGGCAGACCATGGACGGTCGGATACAGACCGGAATCGCCGCCTGCTTTTCTATAGATGAATACATGAACGGCAAAATTAAAAAGCACGAGTTTACCCGAGTAGAAAAGGAATTGGATCGGATCAATCATTTTGACGCGTGCAATGCCCACACAGAACCGGTTTTCCTGACCTACCGCGGTTCCGCGGGACTGCAGCCTGTCATCGAAAGCTGGACCCAGAAGCATACTCCTGTCTACGATTTTACCTCATCTGACGGCGTGGGCCACATCCTTTGGGTGGTGGACGAGCCGTCGGTCATAAAGGAAATCATAGAATACTTCGATGGCATTCCGGCTCTTTACATTGCGGATGGACATCACCGCTCCGCCTCCGCCGTAAAGATCGGTATGAAGCGGCGGGAGGAAAATCCGGACTATACCGGATCCGAGGAATTCAACTTCTTCATGGCTGTAGCCTTCCCCGACACAGATCTGCATATCTTTGATTACAACCGGGTTGTGAAGGATTTGAACGGCATGACCAAAGAGGAATTTTTAGAGAAGCTTTCCTCGCTGTTCGAGATTGAAAAAATAAAGGACCGCCCTTTCCGGCCCGACAGAAGACATGTGTTTTCCATGTATTTAGATGGAGACTGGTATCGTCTGACTGCCAAAGAGAGCATCATTTCCGATCACGTTATCAAAGGGCTGGACGTCTCCATCCTGCAGGACCACGTCCTTGGGCCCCTGCTGGGCATCCTGGACCCTCGGGTAGACAACCGCATTGATTTCGTTGGAGGAATTCGCGGACTGGAGGAGCTGAAACGCAGAGCTGACGGGGACATGACCCTGGCCTTTGCCCTCTATCCAGCTTCCATGGAAGAACTGCTCACCGTGGCCGATCAGGATGAAATCATGCCCCCCAAATCCACCTGGTTTGAGCCCAAGCTGGGAAGCGGCCTCTTCGTCCACACACTTTAAAATTGACAAACCAGACAAAGGGACAGACTCCCTGTCTGCTTTTCCAGACAGGGAGTCTGTCCCTTTGTCTGTGTCTCTTTGTCAATATTAAGCGGGCCACCCGATTTTACGGGTGGCCTTGATTGTTCGAGAATCTAATAGAACCTATTCTTATGACGCGAACTGACTGTTATAAATCTCGCTGTACATGCCGCCCTTTTTAAGCAGTTCATGGTGGCTGCCCGTTTCCACAATACTGCCTTGATCCATGACCAGAATGATGTCGGCATTTTTAATGGTGGACAGTCTGTGAGCGATGATAAAACTGGTTCGGCCTTTCATCAGGCTATCCATAGCTTTTTGGATCTGAACCTCCGTCCGCGTGTCAACGCTGGAGGTAGCCTCGTCCAGAAGCAGGATAGTCGGATTGGCTAAAATAGCCCGGGCTATGCATAGAAGCTGCTTCTCACCCTGTGACAGAGTGGCATTTTCGTCGTTCATAACGGAATCATAGCCTTGGGGTAACGTACGGATAAAGTAATCCGCCCTGGCCATTTTTGCCGCGTTTATAATTTCGGATTTTGAGGCTCTGTGTTGTCCGTAAGCGATATTCTCGCTGACTGTTCCATCGAATATCCAGGTATCCTGCAGGACCATTCCGAAAAGCGACCGCAGATAATGCCTCTCAAGCTCTGTAATATCTATGCCGTCCACTTTGATGGAGCCGCCCCGCAATTCATAAAAGCGCATGAGCAAATTTACGAGAGTTGTTTTTCCCGCCCCTGTAGGCCCCACAATGGCTACCTTTTGCCCCGCTTTCACTTCAAAATTCACCCCGTCCATGAGCAGGTCCTCACCGTATCCAAATTGCACATTTTCAAAGGCGATATCCCCTTTCGGAGATTTTATTCTTCTTGTGGATTCGCCGTCCGGGACGTCTTCTTCCTCATCTAAAACTTCAAACACTCTTTCCGCCGAGGCGATTGCGGATTGCAGGGAGTTAAGGACGTATGAAGCCTCTGTCAGCGGTTCCTGTGACATCTGCACATACTGAAAGAAAGACATGATGTGACCGATGGATATTCTTCCGCTTATCACAAAGGCCGCTCCGATTCCCGCTATCACCACATAACCGATCTGATTGAACAAACGGATAACAGGCATAATGGCATACATGATGAACTGTGCCTTTTTGTCGTCTTTATAAAGCTGTTCTATGGCCTCTTCGGTTTTTTCCGTAACTTCCTTTTCTAAAGTAAAGGCCTTTATCTCGACCTGCCCTGAAAAATATTCTTCAATGCGGGTGTTAAAGATACCCAGCGACCTTTGACGGTTTGCAAAATACTCGTTGCTCTTTACGCTCACCACAGCGGTTATAGTCAATCCCACTATAATGGCTCCGATGGCTACCAGAGTTAATATCCAGTTAATACTGAACATCAGGATAATTGCTCCCACGATTGTAACGGCAGAGGTAAACAAACGCATGATAGCGTCTTTTATAATTTCGTTAAGGCGTTCCAGATCATTAGTTACACGACTTAAAATCTCCCCCTTTTTATGGGTATCGTAAAATTTAAGGGGCACTTTTGCTAATTTTGCGCCAACCCGTTCCCTTAAAGACAATACTAGCTTTTGTCCCACCGCCGCCATTAAATACTCTTGAAAATACATAAGTAAAGAAGTTATGAGATAAATCCCCGTGAGCAAAAGTACGAATTCTCCCAGGCGGACAAAATCGATATCGATAGCCCCACCCCCCCAGACGGCAGGTTCAATGCCCTCGTAAACCACATTAATCGCATCGGCAAAGATCAATGGCGCCCACAGGTTTAGCAGCACGCCGCCAATCGCAAAAATGAAAGCCGCAATTAATTTCCACCCCTGAGGCTTCAAAGCTTTCACTAATCGCCCGAGGGTTTTTCTGTTGTTTTTCGCTTTATCGGTGGACATTCCGTCGCTGCCGATATCCAGCACATCATAGGTCTGGTTTCTATCCTCCCCACTCATGCGCTTATCTCCTCCTCGCTTAGTTGTGATTTGGCGATCTCCAGGTAAACCTGACAGTTTTTCAAAAGCTCCCCGTGAGTACCCTTGCCGACAATCTTTCCCTCATCCAAAACTATGATTTGGTCCGCGTCTCTTATGGTGCTTATTCTTTGAGCTACAGTTATCACAATGGATTTGCCCGTAACTTCCTTCAACGCCTTTCGCAGCGCCGCGTCTGTCTTGAAATCCAATGCGGAAAAACTATCGTCAAATACATAAATATCCGGCTTTTTCACAAGCATACGGGCGATAGCCAGCCGCTGCCTTTGCCCTCCGGACAGGTTGCGCCCCCCTTGTGCTACGTCGGATTCATATTTTTCCGGACGTTCTTCAATGAAATCATGCGCCTGGGCTATGGCCGCCGCTCGCTTTATGTCTTCCAATGTGGCGCTTTTATCTCCATGCCTTAAGTTGTCGGCAATGGTTCCGCTGAAAAGAAAAGCCTTTTGAGGTACGAAGCCTACTTTTTGCCTGAGCTCTTGCTGGGGCAATTCTTTTATATTAATGCCGTTTAGCAGCACCTGCCCCGATGTGGCGTCAAGCAAGCGGGGGATCAGTCTTGCAGCCGTACTCTTGCCGGAACCCGTGCCGCCGATTATCGCCGTGGTCGTCCCCTGTTCACATATAAAGTTCAGATTATGTAGGACCGGGTTTTCCGCGTTTTGATAGGAGAAGCTTACGTTTCTCAATTCCAGCCGTAAATCGGTTTGATTGTCAATGTGCAAATGCCCGTCGGCTATTTCCGGTTTGTATTCCAAAACTTCCTTTATACGCCCGGCGCAGACTTTAGCACGGGGAATATAGATGAACGCGAATATCGCCATAAGCATGTACATTAAAATGTTCATGGCGTACTCTATGATGGCTATAACGTCGCCGATCTGCATATTGCCGGAATTGATCCTTATGGCTCCAAACCATATAATCGCCACGCTTACAAGGGTCATAATCAGCATAATAATCGGTATCATCACAGCAAAAAGGCGATTTATTTTAATATTGATTTTGGCAAAAGAATGGAAGGCTTCGTCCATACGCTCCTGCTCTAATTTCGTACGGTTGAAGGCTCTGACAACCCGGATTCCCGAAATATACTGTCCCACAACCCCGTTGATTCTGTCAATCCCCTTTTGGACTTTGGCGAACAAAGGGAATACCGCCTTTGTGGCCAGGCCCAATATAATGATCATAAGAGCGGTACTTGCTATGATAATCAAAGCCATATACGCGTCCCTTGAGAAAGCTAATATCAACCCTATGACAACGATGACGGGAGCCGGAATCATCATCTCAAAGAACATGCTTAAAGTGTTCTGCAGTTGCTCTATATCATTTGTGGCTCTTGTAATAAGGGACGAAGTATTAAAATGCCTGTAGTCCTGATAGGATAGCTTTTGAGTGTGAACAAACAGCTTTTTACGGGTATTTTTCGCGAAGGTTGTTGCCACCTTGGCCGAGTAGTAAGTCCCCAGTATGGAGGTTACGCCTGTTAGTGCCGCCACGCCAAGCATAATCACCCCTGTTTTCAATACGTAATCCATATCCTCCATTACAACGCCGTTATTGATAATGTTTGCCGTCAAGGTGGGCAGCAGTAAAGTGCCTGCCATTTGTAATGTTATATACACAAGCAGCAGAAATATGTTGACCTTGCCAAGCCGCGCCTGTCTGAATAGTGTAAGCACAAAAGTTCTCCTCTGCTTTCATTTTTTCTCTATAATAGTAATTTTGGCTGCCCTTTTCGCAAAAAAGGCAACCAATTTCATAAAATCTGCTCTCGCTGCTCTCATGCCGGTGAAGGCCATTTCGAGGGGAAAATTGTATTTGTATCTGTAATTTCAGCGCGTATTAAAATATAACTTATTTTATATTGCCGTCGATATGGTCCAGGATATACCGGGTCACCTGTTGGATATCCATATTCGTGGTATCGATCTTCGTGGCGTCCTCCGCTTTTCTCAGAGGATTCAAAGCTCTGGTGCTGTCATTGTGGTCCCGGGCCGCGATATCCGCTTCCACCGAAGCCAGGTCGACTTCCTGCCCTTTCTCCTTTAGCTCCAGCCATCTCCTTTTTGCCCTTTCCTCTACCGAAGCTGTGAGAAAATACTTATACCTGGCATTAGGAAATACATTGGTCCCAATGTCTCTCCCATCCATCACCACGCTCTTCGCTTCACCCATTGCCCGCTGCAGGGCTACCAGCTTCTCCCGAACCTCAGGCAGGGCCGAAGCGTCCGACGCCATTTTGGAGATCTCCGGCGTCCGTATCGCCCGGCTGATAACCTCACCATCCAGAATCGTCTCGCCCTGCTGAAAATCAATATCTGTATCCACCAGCATGCGCTTTAGAGCTTCCCTGTCCGCCAGGCCGACGCCTTCCCGAAGCATCTTGAGGCCGATTGCCCGGTACATGGCCCCCGTATCGATATAATCAATCTTAAGGGTTTCCGCCAGCTTCCTGGCTATGGTACTCTTACCCGCCCCGGAGGGTCCATCCACAGCGATTTGATAAGCCTGAGCCATCTACTTTTTTTCCTTTCCATTCTTCAGCAGCTTTTCAATCTCCGCCGCAAAAGTGTTTACATCCGTAAACTGCCGATAGACGGAGGCAAAACGAACATAAGCCACCTCGTCCAACTCCTTGAGATGCTCCATAATGACCTCTCCGATGACCTTGCTCTCGATCTCCTTTTCCATCATATTGTTCAGGCCGCGCTCAATGTCGTCCACGATGGCTTCGATATCCGCTATGGGTACGGGTCGCTTTTCGCAGGCTTTCAGTATCCCGTTTAACACTTTATTGCGGTCAAAGGCTTCCCTGCTTCCATCTTTTTTGATTACCATGAAGAACACTTCTTCTACTTTTTCGTAAGTGGTGAACCGCTTGCCGCAATGATCGCACTCCCTGCGGCGCCGGATAGCATGTCCTTCCTCAGTTGGCCTGGAATCGATGACTCTTGTATCGTTGGTTTCGCAAAAAGGGCATTTCATTTGACGACCTCCCTGTGATTGCTGCCGCAACCGCTGTATATAACCTGTTCCCGGGGTTCTTCTATCTGTTTATAATTCAGAGGCGCGGGATATCATGTTTCCTCGTTATTATAAACCATTTCAACGGGGGCATGCAAGCTGTTTCCCGCGGGCACATCCACAAGCACCACGTCTTCGCCAATCCGCTTTACATCCTTCCAACGGATAACCATGTCCTCTTCTCTGCCGAAAAGGCTCAGCATCCGCCGTCCTGCCGGCACCACAATACCTTCCACCGTGCCTTTCTGGAGATCAATCTCTATGTCGTCTACAAAGCCCATACTCTTGCCGTCATAGATGTTGATTACTTCCTTATCGCGAATGTCCTGTGTACTGATCAATTCACTCACCTCCACAGTACACAATATGACAAGCTGTCCCTTCTCATACATGAATCCCGCATCTTCGTAATACTATTTATTTTCCGGCCTGAAAAGCAAAAGGAATAAAAAATTCAGATTATTCTCAACGGCAATGGGTATCATCTACTTAAATTATTGTGCTTTGCCTGAAGCGCAAAGCTTGATGAAATCCACCATAACTATACAAATACGGGTAAAGAGAAAGGAGTGCTACAATATGGCCAACGTGAAGTTAGCTGTAATCTTCTACAGCATGACCGGAATCAATCTGCAATTGGCTCAATGGGCCGCCGAAGCAGGAAAAGAAGCGGGAGCGGAGGTACGTTTATTGAAAGTGAACGAGCCTGCGCCTCTTGACGTTATTGAACAAAATCCGGCCTGGAAAGCAACGGTAGACGCCACGAAGGATATCAGGGAAGCAGCTTCCGAGGATCTGGATTGGGCGGACGCCATCATATTCAGCGTGCCTACCAGGTTTGGAAATGTAGCTGCCCAGATGAAGACCTTTATCGACCGGCAGGGCGGCATGTGGGCTCAGGGCAAGCTGATGAATAAAGTGGTCAGCGCTATGTCCTCCGCGCAGAATCCCCATGGCGGCCAGGAGGCAACCATTAAGTCCCTCTATACCTCTATGATGCACTGGGGCGCTGTCATTGTTCCTCCCGGATATACGGACCCGGTTACATTCGCCGCCGGCGGGAATCCTTACGGTACCTCCGTTACACAGGGCCAGGATGGAAAGATGATCGAGGATGTGAAAGGAGCGGTCTTCCATCAGGCAAAGAGAACTGTTCAGATGGCCCAATGGCTGAAAAAGGGAAAAGAATAAAGTACTCCCGCGGGGAGTACTCACACATAAAACGGAACAGGACTGTCCGACCGATGTCGGGCGGCCCTTACCAATTATCGTTATCTTTTCAGCAAAGCCTCAAAACCGCTGGTGTATTCTTTACTTCCATCGGCGAAAACCCAGATGACTTCCGTTTCGGGAAGAGCCTCCGCGTATTGGAGCCCCTGCTCGAAGGGCATGTTGTAAAGAACAGTAGATAGGGCGTCGGCCATTCCGGAGTCCTCACAGATGATGGTCACGGCAGTGAAGTATGTGGAGGGCATCAGAGTCTCGGGATCGATGATATGGTGATACCGCTTTCCATCCACGGTGTAGTAGCGGATGTAGTCGCCGCTGGTCACGAGAGACCGGTCTGTGATCTGCACTGTGAATAAATCCGCGCCTCCTCTTTCCGGGTTCTGGATTCCTATATTCCAAAGGGTTCTGTCATCCCCTTTGTAGCCAAAGGAGCGCACATTGCCGCCTACGCTGATGAGGCCGTCGGTGAAACCCTGCTCCATGATGTATCTGCTGACCTGTTCAACGGCGTATCCCTTGGCGATACCGCCTACATCCAGACTCATCTCGGGATCCGCCAGATAGACCGTACGCGCTTCCTCATCGATAATCATGTCATTGATATCTACGTGCCCGGCCGCTTCCTGCAGAAGTTCCATAGGAGGCACCTGGGCCCTCTCCGGATCCTCTATGCCCTCAGTCCTGTAGTCATGCCAGATTCTTAAAACAGCTCCCAGGGCGATATTCATCCCGCTCTCGGACATGTGCCCGGCCTCCCGGGCGAAAAGAAGCATATCAATAATTTTTTGGTCCACTTCCACCGGCTGGATTCCCGCATTGTCGTTAATGGTCTTGATGTTGTTTATGCCCTCATAATCATTGTAGATGTCGTAGAACTGATGGTAAACCTCCAGTTCATCGTGGATTTCCTGAACATATTCGCTGAACTCTTCTTTGCTGTACGCATAGCCAATGACGCGGGTAACGGTATCAAAAAGCTGAAGGAATTCTCCTTCGTAGCGTTTTTTCTCCTCGCCTCCGCAGGCTGTAAGGTTTAATAACAACAGTATTGATACAAATAATGCGATGGATTTTCTAATCAACGTAAACTCCTAAAAGCCGAGAGGTAGAATCATCTACCTCTCGCTTTTTTTAATCAATGGTTATTACCGTCTCTACTATCTTGCAAATTCGTATGCTTTTTCAACGACGGTTATAAGGTCTGTGATTGTTACGGTAACGGAAGCTGACAGATCCGCGTCGGCAGCGTCGCCATCTTCAGTAACGGCAATGCCGCTAACATCGCTTGCTGTCTTACCGACTACATACTCAGCAAAAGCGGCAGCCTGCTCATCCCACTCTTTGTCGATGCCGGAAGCTCTTCTCATACCATAGTCATCGCCCAGCTCATTCTTCGTCTTCAGTGGTGCAGTCAAATCAGATGTAATTTCGCCGTCCGCCGAAAAGTTGATATTGATCTGGGAGGAATCGATGATGCTGCTGGTGATAACGCCATTGGCGTCAAAGGTTACTGCCGAATAGGTTGAGTAAATCTGAGCCAGACCGTCTTCCTCACCGGCGTCCTTGGATTTGTCAATGGTGGTCACAACGCCGATACCCAGCTTATCATCAGCGGAAGCTCCCAGTTCCTGAGCGTTGGCAACAGCCTTTTCAATGGCGTTCACATAACCTGTGATGGTCATGGTTACGGAAGACGCTAAGTCTTCATCCGCGGGAGCGCCATCGTTTACAGCAATGCCCTTAACCTCTGCAAGGGTTTTGCCGATTACATAGTCTGCAAAGGAGTTTGCCTGCTCATTCCATTCTTTGTCGATGGAAGAAGCTCTTTTCATGCCATAGTCGTCTCCCATTTCCTGCTTTCCGACAAAAACAGAATCAAGGGGAGTAACGATTTTGCCGTCAGCCGAGAAGTTAACCTTTGTCTGAGCGTGGTCGATAGCTACGTTGACAATGACGTCATTCTCATCGACGATTACGGCGACGACTGTAGAGTCACCCTGAGCAAGGCCGTCTGCTTCGCCTGCGTCAGCTGATTTCTCCGCGTTGGAAATAACGGCCATACCGGTCCTCACTGTGCCACTGGCTGCAGGGGGATCCGGAGTTTCATCGACGGGTGGTGTATCATCTCCGCCGCAAGCAGCAAAAGCAAAGACTGCCAATGCCAACACTAATACTAATGCAAGTTTCTTCTTCATTCTTCTCCTCCGAAAAATAATTTTTTATTTCATACCTGCCGTCAGTTCGAGAAAATCGACTTGAAGGCCGGCAGAATAAACCTGAGCAATGCGGATGTTGCCATCCCCGCGATGATTCCCGAGATCAGAAGCACAGGCAAGTAAGGCAACATATTTATACCCGTATACAGGACGATTATAACAAGAAACTGTCCTATATTATGGGATACGGCTCCAAAAATGCTGATGCTCAAATAGGATATTTTCTCTTTAAACAACACTAAGAGCAAAAGCATCACCGTTACGGATAGTATTCCCCCGGAAAGGCTCAGAGCGCCGGCAATTATGCCCCTGGTAATAAATACAAATCCTCCCTTCAGCAGCGCGATCAGGTAAGCCTGCCTGCTGCCGAGAAAAAAGAGGGCGTACATCACCGCGATGTTGGACAGCCCGAACTTTACCCCGGGTACAGGAATGGGAAGAGGCGGCAGTATACTCTCCACAATGGATAGCACCAGCGCCGCAGCAAATATCATTGCCGCAAGCACCATGCTCTGGGTTTTATTTAATCCTCTCAGAAGATCTTTTTCTGCCATAGTTTCAGCCATTTCCTGTTTTTCCAGCTTCGGAACCAGACACGGGGAGACCCTCTGTCTGGTTCCCTTATCCGGCTTGTTTTAAATGATGATATCCACATCATCATCATCTCTTTCCCCTTCCGAAACGATTTTAAGTATGATTCCATTGGGCAGGCAGGCGGCGTACTCTCCCGGTCTGTGGATTTTTCCCGTATGTACGCATATCTGGTCGGGGCAATCGGAAGCGATAAAAGCGATACGGCCATCCGCGTCCTGCCGGAACTGCACCCTGGGATTCTGGGAAATCGAAAAAGTCCGTTCCTCTCCCTCGGTAAGGGATACCGTCTCTACCAGATCAGAGTAATAATAAATCTCCGCCTTCACCTGGCTTCCCGTCGAAAAGTAGTCATAGAGTACCCATGAGGCCAGGCTGACCAGTAAAAGCACGGCGATTATTACAATGTCCGATCTCTTAAAAAATTTCATTTCTTTACCTTAAGCAATCAGTCCGCTTACAAAGATGGTCAGGCTGAAGGCCGCCATAATTATAACATAATTTCTGATTGCCGCAACAAAGGTCGTTTCCTTTTCCTGCTTTGAAAAAAATAGTTTTATGTTGCGCTGCACCGGTATAATCGTCAGGAGTGAGAGCAGGCATAAAGGATGTAATATCCGAATAACCACCATGGCCGCCGTTGCGGCGTATGTTATATAGTATATCCCCGCAAACAGGTACAATGCTTTTTCTTCCAAATAATAGGCAAGGGTGTACCTCTTTACCTTCTTGTCCTTCTCCAAATCGCAGATGTTGTTGGCCAGCATGATGTTGGCGGTACAGCAAACCGGATTTACAGAGAGCAGGAGTAAGGCCACCACGGGCATGACGCGGATTTCTCCGCTTATCGTTTCCAGACTCAGGTTCAGAGTCAGGTAATATCCCTCCGGCATGTTGATGTACAGCAGTAAAAATGGGATGAGAAGCCCATAAAATACGCCTGAGAGAATCTCGCCCCAGGGCTGCCTTGAAATGGGCACAGGGCCATAAGTGTAAAACACTCCGCAGAGGAAGCAAGCCCCTCCCGCCAGCAATACAACCACATCCGTCAGGGCAGCCAGCCAAAGTCCCAGCGCCGCAGCGACGCCAAACAGGACATAAATGATAATCAGGGCGGTCCTCCTCTTAAAGGGGAGGACCTGGTCGTTGGTTTTAGTATCTATGTAGTTATTGATGGCCGTAGTCGTCAGGTCGAAAAGGAACATCGAAGCGAAAAATACCAGAGTGCGTAAAACTGCAATGGTTTGCCCCATATAAAAGAGATAACTCAGCGTCATAAGGAACGCAAAGAGACTCGTTATTTTCGTCCTGATTTCCACATAATCGAGGAATCCGGCGACCATATGCTCCTCCTGATTAAAAAGTCCGATATGCCTTATCCAATATGGCCTGAAGCCTCTCCCTTTTTGCAGCGGAAAGCTCTATCCCTTCTATTATGCGCAGTGATTTATTGTAATATTTCTTTGCTACCAGGCGGGTATAGGTTAATCCTCCCGTCTTCCTTACCACCATGTCGATTTCTTCACGGGAAGCCTGTCCGGCCTTTGCCCGTTCTTTGAAATCCGCCATTTTTCTGAAGGCGTGGATGAGAGGAAGGGTGATGACATTTTGATCATAGTCCGATTTCACAGGCTTCTTCGCCACCTGTTCGGTAGTTTCAAAGTCCATGCAGTCGTCGGTAAGCTGAAAGATCATTCCTATATACTTCCCAATCCTGGCATATTGCTTCACCAGGGATTCTTCCTTCACGCTGAGCACCGCTCCCGCATAAAAAGACGCCTCAAACAACGCAGCGGTTTTCCCCGCGATGATCTTCAGGTATCGGTAAGGAGAAAGGTCAAAATTCCCATTATTTACGTGTTGATTCAATTCACCCAGGCAGACCCTGCTCATGTAGTCGGGAACCATCAGCTTCAAATACTCTTCTTTATCCTCTGCTTCGCCCGCCGTTTTAAGAGCTACGCAAAGCAGGTAGTCACCGCAGATTACCGCCGTCCGTCTGCCATATTTTTTTTGAAGGGAAAGCTGTCCCCTTCGGAGCTCCGCATTGTCGATGACGTCGTCATGGACGAGGGTAGCAAGGTGCAAAAGCTCGATAGCGGCGGCAAACTTGATGGCATCTTTATGAATCATGTCGTCCTGATCCAGAGCACAGGTTAAAACCGATACGGCGCGGATATGCTTCCCCGTGGAAAGGGCGAGATGTTTCGTGTATTCCCGTATGACAAAAGGGGAGGTAGATAAGGTTCTATCTACCTCTTCCTTTACGAGATCATACGCTTGGTGATAACTGATCCGTTCTGCCTGTTTTTTCTCTTTTACGGATTCATTAGTCATTATAAATATACAGCTTTCTTACGATGGGAATTCCTGCCCAGGCCCTTTTAAGAACGGGCAGCACATAGTAATCCAGACCGAAGGATCTTCCTCCCGCGATAAGGACTGCGACGGCCGCGAATATCATCCAGAAAGTCCCTAAATAAAGACCTGTTGTGCATACGAACATGAACTGAAGTATCAGGGAAACTCCGGCTGCCGGCGTCGTGAACAGACCGCCGATCAACGCGAGCCCGATGAGGATCTCCGCAATAACGACGAATACCTGCATGGCCACCTGAACGCTGTCGCTGGCCAGCACCACTGTATCCAGGAACCAGTTCATAACGGGAACATCCAGTTTAAAAGCATAATCGCCGATAGCAGAGTGTACCAGTTCTTTTCCGCTGACAAAGATAGCCTGGAAAAGTCCGAGGAAATCCCAGTTGAAGATCACAGTTCCTGCCGCGTCTGCCGCACCGGTAGCTCCCGCCACGGCATCTGCCCCGGTAGCAGCCGACGCCGCATCCGTAGCTCCGGCGGCTCCATCCCCAAGCAGACTGTCATACCAGGCCTGAGCTCCGCCGAAAAAGCCTTCCAGCATGGGTTCGTCAAACCAGCCTTCCAGCCATTTCTTAACGCCCTCAAAGACCCAGACGGCCCCCAGCCATACCCTCAGCGGGACAAGGAGGAAGCTTGGCGTCCGGTTGGAAAAGTGGCCGCCCACATAACTTCTGCAGTGACGGATTGTGAAAAACTCATGCTTGCTGTAACTCCATACCTTATTCCAGCCTAAAACCTGAATAAAGTAGATCATGTTGATCATGTGCTTTGCCATCATGGCAAAGAAAGAGGGCAGGTTTATCATAAAGTTGGGGAAACCTACCCGGGCAACGCCGTAACGTCCGCCGATGCATACCATGAAGCCGTGGAATTTCGGATTGTAGTCTTCCAACTCACCTTGTCCCGTAATAAGAGAAGCGATATTGCGGGCCGCGGTAGCGGCACTGTGCTCACAGTTTTCAACAACCTGGGGGACCGGTTTGTCGGCGCCCTCAGGGGTGTAAAGCATATTGTCTCCAATAACGAATACATCCGGGTTGTCCACGGAACGCAGATTGGAATCAATTTTGATCCTTCCGCGGTTGGCGGATTCCAGCACCTTGGCGGCTTCGCCGGTGATGTCCGCGCTTTCGATACCGGCGCCCCAAATGACGGTTGACGCGTCTCTTCTCGTGCATACGTCACCGCCGGCGGGTTTTGTTTCTATAAAGTCCTCACCGATGGCGCATACATTAGCTCCAAGGATCAAATTTACGCCCATTTTGGTCAGGCGTCTTTCCACCTTTACGGAAAGCTCCGCCGGAAGGTTAGGTATCGTACGGTCTAAAACATCAACCAAAGATACGTTGACGTCTTCCCGGTCAATCTCAAATTTACTGCATATAATCGGCAGATACTCCGCCAGCTCGCCAGCCATTTCAACACCGGTGAATCCGGCGCCGACGATATAAATGGAAAGCAGCTTGCGTCGCTCTTCTCTGTCCGCGATACGACAGGCTTTTCTGAATAAATTGATTAAATGATGGCGTATGATAACAGCGTCGTCATAAGACCAGAGTTTGAAAGAGTGCTCTTCTGCTCCCGGAACGCCAAAGAATGTGGGTTTGGACCCCGCGCTCAAAACTAAATAATCGTAATCGTATGTCTCCAGCTTTCCGATAGCCTGCTTGTTGTCAAAATCAAAAGATGTAATGGTATCCAGTTTCACGTCGACTTTACGGCCTGCGAAAACTTTTTTCAGACTTACCCGAATACTGTCCTCGTCCACCCGATTCGCCGCAACCTCATGAAGTTCGGTAAGTAAAGCGTGGAAGGGATTTTTGTCAATGATTGTAACAGAAACATCATCGTTTTTCTTAAATTTCTTGGCCAGTTTTTTTGCGGTGAGAATACCTGCATACCCTGCACCGACAATCACAATCTTGGTTCCCATTCTGTCCTCCTTCTCAAAATATTTTTCATTCTCTCAAATGAGACCTCATTTGTCAATAGGTTAACGACACATAGTTTTTACAATTTGTGTTAGTTTTTTCACACAAAAAACAAAATATCATGCAGAAATCCTTTGTGCTTTTATTAACATACCCCAAATTCTTCTGTCTAATCAACAGCTCAAGAAATTCTCACCCTTAAGAATTCTCTGACAAAAAGATGTCGCATGATGTAATTTGTTTGTGAAAAAAATCGAAAACCTGCTCGATTATGTTTTATTGAAAATCCAGAAATTCCCTTAAAAGCTCTTCCGGAGGACAGACAAAGATATTTCTTAATCAGCTTAGCAAGTTCTTTTATCAAAATACATCTATATTACCCGGAGGACGAGTGGGATCCTGTTCAAAGCAGGGATAAAAAGTGCCGCAGCCTATGGGCGCCCCCGAGTCTCCTCCCGGCTGACTCCTATAATCGTCGGGCCATTGGTGGATTATGATGGCCCTTCCTGTAATTTCCTGGGGAACAAAGCGATCCGAATAGACCATCATGAAAGCATGGCCGTAATAGGCCATGAGAACAGGTAAGTCACCTGCGTGATAGGGATGGGGCTGATCCGTCGGGGAATAGTGTCCCCCCACCTCGTGAAACCCGGTATATCCTTCACCCGGCACACAGGGGCCGTGTTGATGAATATGGAAACCGTAGAATCCCGAGAAAGGAATCCCCTGGATATCCGCAATCAGTAAGCTTCCCTCTAAAAAAGGATACACCCATACTTCTCCTTTGAGGTTAGGGTTAAGTTCACTGCCCATAACCCTCGCGCAAACCACCGGATATCCGGTAAGGGTATCTAAGAGCAGGGGCATTGTCTGTTTCAGCATAAGGTTCCTCCTGTTTCCCGCGCAGTCGCTGTACCTTATGCATGTTATGCGCGCCGCGGGGGAAATGTCACACTGAATCAGTAAGAGGCGATATTTGCTGCCGAATGAAAAAAGGACCCCGGTGGGGGCCCTTGTCGCTTTATTCTTCTTTCCCTGCCTTCCCTGACTTCCTTCGTTTGACGCTCTCACTCAGCAGGTATTCAATCTGACCATTGATGGAGCGGAAATCGTCTTCCGCCCAGGCCGCCAGTTCCTTCCAGAGCGAGGGTGACAACCGAAGCAGGATCTGCTTTTTTTCCTTGTCTTTGTTTTCCATCCATCGCCCTCCTTTCGTCGATACGGCATTTCTCTAAAGATTAATATAGAGAGCCGCTGTTGACAATGGGCTGAGCGTCCTTGTTGCCGCAGAGCACTACCATTAAGTTGCTTACCATGGCTGCTTTACGCTCTTCATCCAACCGTACCACATCGTTTTCGCCGAGCTTTGTCAGAGCCATTTCCACCATGCCTACGGCTCCTTCTACAATCATCTGTCTCGCGTCGATGATGGCGGAGGCCTGCTGCCTTTGCAGCATGGCCGCGGCTATTTCCGGGGCGTAAGCCAGGTGAGTGATTCTGGCCTCTATAATCTCCAATCCGGCAACTTCCACCTTTGACTGAATCTCCTCCTGGAGCCTGTCGGCCACCTCCTGACTGCTGCCTCTCAAAGTCTTTTCGTTATCATCGCCGGAGACGTCGTAGGGATAGAGCCTTACGATATTCCGAAGGGCCGAGTCGCACTGAATCGAGAGAAACTCCCCGTAATTGTCCACGTTGAAAACCGCTTTCGCCGTGTTAACCACCCTCCAGATCACAACGATACCTATGATGATGGGATTTCCCAGCTTGTCGTTGATCTTTTGCTTCTCATTGTTCAGAGTCATGGTCTTAAGTGATATTTTTTTATTCACCCGGGCGGGCAGGTTGAACCCCTGGCTTGTGATCTGCGCCGGCTGCGGTGCTTTATCGGGTACTATTGTTCCAGTGGACGTAACCTGAGATTCCGGATGGGTAGCGCTTACAAAGGGATTGACAAAGTAAAAGCCTTCTCCCCGCAGCGTACCGTAATACTTTCCGAAAAGGGTCAGTACCAAAGCCTCGTTGGGCTTCAGAATCTTTAACCCCGCAAACAACAGCGGCCCCACCAAAACCACATAAATCCCGCAAAGGATGATGAGAGCGAGCCAAAGGCCAGGCTGCCCCTGCCCCGCACCCAACTGCATAATGCTGAAAACAGCCCCCCCGATAGCCGCAATATACAGCAGAAGATTCAATACGAGCACAATCATCCCATTTGCTGTTCCCACTATTTTTTCTTCTGTGTGCAGCTTTTTTTCCTCTTTCATTTTTTCGTTTGACATATCTAAACCCCCTTCTTTATATGATATTATTTTGATATCATATTTATATTATATTGAAATCCACTTCCTGTCAAGCCTTGTTTTCAGAGGGGCGATGCCATCTTGGCGGTCCTTGTCGTCTTGATGTCATCCTGAACCCAGTGAAGGATCTTTCACAAGCCCCTAACCGGGTCAAGATTCTTCGCTGGCGCTCAGAATGACATGCGGGCCGGTGCAGAGGCTAGTCCCTATAAAGCCGCAACAAAAAACCTGCAAGAGGACACCTTCTTGCAGGTTCAAATAAAACATCTTTTAAACCATAAATCAGCAGAATATCATCCCACAACCAACAGGCTGGCGGCCATTACCATCATTCCGGCAATGAGTCCGTAGATGGCGATATGATGCTCTCCGTATTTTTCCGCGGTGGGCAGCAACTCATCCAATGAAATATAGATCATAATTCCCGCCACTCCCGCAAAGGTAAAGCCAAACATGGCTTCGTTGAAAAACTGCATGAGTAGAAAGTACCCTAACAACGCTCCTAAAGGCTCGGAAAGGCCCGAAAGAAAGGATAGCTTGAACGCTTTTTTTCTGCTGCCTGTGGCAAAGTATATCGGAACAGAAACGGCAATTCCCTCGGGAATGTTGTGAATAGCGATAGCGATGGCGATGCTGATGCCCAAGGCGGGATCCTGTATGGCTGCCGTAAATGTGGCAAGGCCCTCCGGAAAGTTGTGAATACCGATAGCCAGCGCAGAGAACAGTCCCATACGCAGCAGTTCGGGCTTGTTGTCCACCCCTTCCTTCATCTCGTTCACGTCCCGCATTTCATGAGGATTTTCGCCGCTGGGGATCATCTTATCGATAAAAGCCATGACAAAAATTCCCATGAAAAAGGCAAGGGTCGTGTAGGCATATCCCCTTGAATCTCCATACACCGCCTCCAGAGACTCTCTGGCCTTTACGAAAATTTCCACCATAGACACATAGATCATCACTCCTGCGGAGAACCCCAAAGCAGCAGATAAAAACTTCGTATTGGTCTGCTTCGTATAAAAGGCCAATGCGCTGCCTACGCCTGTAGAAAGTCCTGCCATGAGGGTCAGGCCAAATGCCAGAATAAGATCCGAGTTACTTATGTCCATTGATTGCTTTCCTTCTTTCCTGTGCGGACCGGCACAGAAGCCGGTCTCCGCCGATAAAAACATTGTTGCGAACCCGTAAGGACCGGTCTCCGCGCCGACCCGTGCCTATTTCTTCAGAGAACCTAAGATTCCGCGAATCAGACTTCGGCTCACCTCTCTGCCGATGGTGGTTACCACCGCGTTAGTTGCTTTCTCCATGGGCGTCTGCCTCTGATAACCGCTGCCGGAGCTGGTCCTTTTCGCGCCGGAGGTCCTGCTGGAAGTACTTTGTTTTTGCCTTTGCTCCTGCTCCCACTGTCGCCGCGTCTGCTGCTGTTCCTTCTGACGCTGCTTCTCCTCCAGTTCCCACTGCTTCTGCTTTTCCAGCCTCTCCTGTTCTTCCAGCGCTGCGGCCTGCTGTTTGGCAATGCGGGCCTGCAGAACCTCATAAGCCGATTCGCGGTCCACGGCGACGCCGTATTTATCTTTCAGAGGAGATCGGGAAATCAGCTGAAGGCGGACCGCCAGATCCAGACTGCCGAAAGCGCTCTGGGGCGGCAGTATCGTGGCTTTCTCCACAACGCAGGGTCTCCCCTCTTCGTCCAGGAGGGATACCAAAGCTTCTCCTGTAGCCAGTTCGGTAATGGCAACTCCGGTGTCGAAGGCCGGATTTGCCCGGAAGGAGTCGGCCGCCGCCTGGACCACCTTCAATTCCGAGGGAGTGTAAGCCCGAAGAGCGTGCTGTACGCGGTTGCCCAGCTGGCTCAATACATCCTTTGGCAGGTCCGTCGGATTCTGTGTAATGAAATATACCCCCACTCCCTTGGACCGAATCAGACGAACCACCTGTTCAATCTTCTGAAGCAGTACTTTCGGGACGTCATCGAAAAGCAGATGAGCCTCATCAAAGAAAAATATCATTTTCGGCTTGTCCGAATCCCCTACCTCCGGCAGGTTTTCAAAAAGCTCGGACAACATCCACAGCAGGAATGTGGAGTAGAGCGCCGGGGTTTGAAAGAGTTTTACACTGTCCAGGATGTTGATATAGCCTCGGCCATCGGGATCGGTCTTCATCCAGTCGGAGAAATCCAGCTCCGGCTCGCCGAAAAAATGATTCCCTCCCTGGTCCTCCAGAGCCAGCAGGCTGCGGATGATAGCGCCGATGGTCTGGGCGGATATGTTACCGTATTCCAACGTGAATTCCTTTGCATGTTCTCCTGCGTATTGCACCATTGCCTTCAGGTCTTTCAGATCCAAAAGCAGCATTCCCCGGTCGTCGGCAATTCGAAAGACAATGTTAAGGACGCCGCTTTGTACATCGCTTAACCCCAGAATCCTCGACAGCATGAGAGGCCCCATCTCCGATATGCTGGTGCGCACGGGCAGACCGTTTTCTCCGAAGAGATCCCAAAACTGCACGGGAAAGGACTTGTAGCTAAAATTATCGATTCCTAATTTGTCCAACCTTTCCTGCATCTTGGGGCTACTTTCCCCAGGAAGTACAAGGCCTGCCAGGTCGCCCTTAATATCGGAGAGAAAAACAGGGACCCCCATGGCGCTGAAGGATTCCGCCATTACCTTTAAGGTCACCGTCTTTCCCGTTCCCGTCGCTCCCGCGATCAGTCCGTGCCTGTTAGCCATCTTCGGCAGCAAATATACCGGTTCGTCACCTTTTCCTATTAGCAATTTATCTTCAATGTACATAAATCCTGCCTCCTTTTAGCTCGGCCCCCGGACCGGAAATGGGTAAAAGTCTTCAAAATCAATCGTAACATGCATTAGGTTTTGATCCCGACGCCACCCTTGATCGGCAATGCCCAATCCCAATATGGTCAATCGAGAGTTTCAGCACAGTCAGTCGGGACTATAGATTAATTGTAAAAGATATCCTGCTGTTCGTCAATCGGTTCAGGGCGATGGCTGACGCGTTTGTGAGACGGGGAACGGGCTTACCAATGAAAGCATGAAACCATATGGTCAATTCCCCAAAAGATCCGCACCCCCTGGTGTGCAAAAAATTCGGTTGTATTTGGTATTGAGGCTGAATCCGCCTCTAAATCGGTGTCAGATGAGCAGAAATTGCGTTTATATGCCGATTTACCCCTTTGCGCCTGCACACAAACGAAAATTCTGCTCAGTCAGGAACTGAAGACCGGGGGTTGAACTGGTGAAGCTGTGGATAAACGAAAATTTTGCTCAAATTTCTTCTAAATCCGGTTCCTGGTCCAATATAGTAATCTACACAAGGTTCACAAGGTTCACAAGGTTCACAAGGTTTCACAACAGAAGAGGGCCGACAAATTCCATCACAGTTTATATACAAACTGCGGCACATGGTCTTTATCATTTTATGTGCAAGCCCTGGGCGGCGGCGGATTTATGAAGCCTCTTCTTACTTTCCGGCAAAAAGTTGTATATATAACATTTTGGAAGATGGAAATTTGATATAATTAAAAAATCAATCCGCCAAAAACAAGGATGTGTGTATGGTTACAAATGAAAATATCAACGCGCTGAAAAAAGCAAGGCTGTTCAGAGGCCTGAATGACCAGGATCTAAAACAGATTTATGATTTTATATTACCCACAGAAAAATGGTATGCCAAAAATGAGATTATCATTCATCAGGGGGAAACCTTGAGTAAAATCGGGATTCTTAAAAGGGGAACGGTAATCAGCTCCAAATATCATTTTAACGGTGATTCACAAATACTGAGAATTTACAAACCAGGAGAAGCGCTATCCCTGGATACTGTCAATACGACCTTTCTCACCAGCCCGGTTACGCTTATAAGCCAGGGGCTCTGTTCTGTTTTGTTCTTTTCTTATAATAAAATTTTTGAGCTGGACAAGATAAGCCCAGAGATAAAGGAACGGATTTTATCTAATAACGCTGAAATTCTCAGCAACGAACTAATTCGTCTCATGTACAAAATCGATGTCCTGTCAAAGCGGACTCTTCAAGACAGAGTGCTGACCTATTTGAGCATCATCAGGGAGAAGAAGGGGAAAAACACCTTTGATATCAGTATGAATCAGGAACAGTTCGCCCAGTATTTATGCGTAAGCCGAAGCGCTCTTTCACAAGAGCTTAACCAGATGAGAAAAGCGGGAATTATAGATTACAAAAAAGATAAATACACCTTATTTGAGCATATTAGCACCTCACAAAAAGCAAAGTAGCACTTTAAAATGTCATAGATAAAACAGAATGCCCATCTGCGCCCGTGATAGACTTACCTAAAATATTTAAGAAAGGGATGTAGAGCATTATAGGGTATTCATTATGAAGGTAATCAAAAATTACATTAACGGCCAATGGGTCAAATCATCGTCAAAAAAGGCCAATCCGGTTTTCAATCCTGCGACGGGTCAGCAGATGGCCACGACTTACAACAGCACGAGAGAAGAGGTTCTTCAGGCAGTTGCCGCGGCCAAAAAGAGTTTCTATGTGACGAGGGAATGGCGGGATATGTGCCCTCAAAAGCGGGCTGACATCATGTTTCAAATCGCGGGCGAAATCCATCGCCGAAAAGAGGCCCTCGCCGTCATGGAAAGCAGCAATAACGGAAAGCCTCTCAGGGAGGCGGAGGGAGACATCGATGACGCCATCCACTGCTTCCGATATTACGCCGGGATCATAACAAAACCTTTCGGAAGCGTTTACTCTGTCAATCACAATTTTGGCGAAATGACCTCCTATTCCACTCGAGAGCCGGTGGGAGTATGCGCCCAAATCACGCCCTGGAACTATCCGCTCTTAATGGCAGTATGGAAAATAGCTCCTGCTTTGGCGGCAGGAAATTCTGTTATATTTAAACCCAGCTCCAATACCCCTCTCTCATCTGTAGCTTTGTTCGAAATTCTGGACCATATTAAGCTTCCCGCGGGCACGGTTAATTTGGTTCTGGGTTCCGGAAGCGTCGTCGGCCAGGAAATGGCGGAGAACCCGGATGTGGATATGGTCTCTTTTACGGGGAGCACGGAAGTAGGGCAAACCATTGCCCGGGCAGCCATCGGAAACTTAAAGAAGGTGGGCCTGGAGCTGGGAGGGAAATCCCCTAACATTATTTTTGCCGACGCGGACTTTGAAGGCGCCGTGGAATGGGCCATGATAGGAATATTCTTCAATCAGGGCGAAGTCTGCGCCGCCGGTTCCAGAATTATCATTGAAAAATCTTTAAAGGATAAATTTGTGAAGCGCCTCGCCGAACGGGCAAACGCCATAACTCTGGGCGATCCATTGACAAATCCGGACATGGGCCCTCTCGTATCAAAAGAACATATGGAAACAGTATTAAACTATATTGAGATTGGCAAAAAGGAAGGAGCCCTCTGTGTTTGCGGCGGTGAGAGATATACGGAAGGTCCCTGCAGCGAAGGATATTTTGTTCGTCCTACCATTTTCGATCATTGCACGTCGGATATGACGATTGTAAAGGAAGAGATTTTCGGCCCCGTCGTTACCATTCAAACCTTTGAAACAGAAGAGGAAGCCGTGAGGCTGGCCAATGATACAGAGTACGGTTTGGCCGGCGCCGTCTTCACCACAGATGGGGCCCGGGCACTGAGAGTCGTCAAGGAAATCCGGGCAGGCATTACCTGGGTCAATTGCTACAATCCCACCTTTAACGAAGCCCCCTGGGGCGGATATAAAATGAGTGGATTGGGCAGAGAGCTCGGTGTGCAGGGACTGGAGGAGTACATGGAGACAAAACAGGTCAATATCAATTTGAACCCCGGTCCCGTGGGCTGGTATGAAAAATAAATCTAATACTTCACTTCCACCACAAGCTTGCCCAGTTCTCGCAGCTTTTGGGAGATGAGCTGGATTGCGGAAAGCCTCGGGCGGACTCCTGTTTGCTTGAAAATAAGAGAGGTGTGGGCGTCGTTGACAGCGCTTCCTATAAAAAAGGTAACCACATCCGCCTCAAGCAGCATGGCGCAGAATCTCTCCACAGGCGAATCATCGTCGAGGTTTTCGCTGTCCTCATCCAATATATTGTACACCTGATTGAGCATGATAGCCCCCTCGGTCACCAGGTCGATTCCTTCTATTTTGTATTCCGGCGGAACTCCTATAGACCTGCCCTGCTCCACCAGCTGTACCTCCCGGCCCAGCTCTCTGGAAACGATGTCGGCGGTAGTAGAGCCTGCCACAACGTGAAGTCCCGGGGCATTCATAAATTTCTCAACAATCTCCCTGTCCTTTGACTTCAGCGCCGGCGGTCCCGTAAGAATCGCCAGTTCTCCAGCCTCCCGGCAATGAAGAACCGCTACGGAGGAGTCATCTTCGTAACGGCCGCCGGATACTCTCGCGGACATTTCCAGAACCTCTCCGGGGAGGCGATGAATGTTTTCTGAATGACTGGACCTGCGATTGATGAAATCCACCAGCCCTTCCGTTCCGATCCCAAAGGTGGAGCCTCTTCCCAGCCCCGACTGGGTTATCCCATCGGAAACTACGATCAGGCTGTCGCCAAGGGCCAGTTTCCCTGTAGTCTCTCCGATAACCTCATACTCCGCGGCATGAATGGCCGGCTTCAGAGGAACTGCCAATCCGTCCCGAATCATGACAGGATCCGGCGCTTCATAAGTATAAGCGATGAAAAGCCCATCGTTGAGTATTTTCACGGCAGTAAAAGCCGCGAATGGGATCCTCTCTTCCCGGGCTCTGTGCATGGAATCGGCAACCATTTCGCTCATATCCCGCATGGATACGCCGGAACGATAAAGCTCCGCCATGCGGTTGGCGCAGGTTATCGCCGCGATATTGGCATAAACTCCGGAACCGATGCCGTCGCAAAGTACAAAAAAAGTGCTTTCCAGGCTTCTTTCGCAAATATAAGTATCACCGCAGACAATGTAATTCTGCTTATGTTTCTGCTCTACAATATCCTCAATAAATTTCAAATACTTTCACCCCGTGCGTCTCACGTAATTGTTCGCGGGGGACGACGTCTGCATCGTCCCGCCGCCGCCATAATCAGACCTGATTCTCATCCTCATAGAGGTCCGTAATTTTTTTCACCAGCTCTTCGCTCTCCGCGGTACTTTTCCCTAAATAATGGGCCATCTCCTGAGAGAAGCTGATTTGATGGTACAACAATTCCCGTACATGTTCAAGTGTTTGATTTTTAATTGCGTCGATCTGGCTTTCGTCAAACTTCAGCTTAGAGACGTCGGTGTAAATGCCTACGTATTGCTTATCTTCTGCCAGGGTGTAGACGACCTCATGGTATTTAATGCCGCCTTTTATCCGTATCGCGTTTCGGGTTTCCGCTCTTCCCGATGCCAGCTGCTCGAAACCATCTACATCCAGTAAGCAGGAAATATGTCGGCCAATCAGGCTGTTGTTGCAGGAAAACAACCTTCGAAAAGCCGGATTCATATGGATAATATGGAGGTGATCGTCTAAAATAACCACTCCATTGGGACTGGTCTGGATTATAACGTCCGTACGCTGTTGAGCCAGCCTCCGCATATAGGGCATACACATATCCGGCTCCGCCATACCTCTGGCTACGGCGATTGCGTTTTCACGACAGGTTTTATAGCCGCAGGCTCCGCAGTTCAGCTGCATCAGGGGATCGCTTTTTCCCGTCTCCTCCAGAATTTCATTTATTCTGCTTTCGCTGACCTCTTCCAAAATAGAGGATTCCGAGTCATCCATGAACTCTGTGCCGCAGTCGATGTCCATGTCCGCTTCCCCTTTTATCAGCATGCGAATCTGATCGGAATAGGCCAGAAGCTCCTGCTTCTTGGAGAACATATTTTTTTCACCGGGAAAACAAGGTCCGTTCAGGCATCCCCCGGCACAGAAGAGAGGCTCGACGATACCATACCCCCACTCCTCCGGTGGCAGATCCAACAATTCCATGACCTCTTCGGCTCCGCTTACGCACAGCACATCTTCATCCGTTCCGTCATAAGCCACGCTGCCGGCTTTCAGCATTCCCCCTTCTACGGGAAAAAGCCTGGCAAGCTTTAAATCTCCAGGGCTCTCAAAACCGCTTTCCGTGCAGGTAGACAGGTCAATTCCCTCCGTCTCCATCCACTCAAGCAGCTCGGAAAAAGTCAGTACACCGTCGATGATTCCCGCGTATTCAGGTCGTAAAGCCTCCTGTTTTTTCGCCGCGCAGGGGCCGATGAACACCACGGCCCAGTCCTCTCCCAGCCTGCGCTTCAACTGTTTGCCATGGGCAATCATCGGGGAAATGATCGGCATAAGACGTTCCACATGCTCTTCTTTATACTTTTCAATGTAATTTACCACCGCGGGACAGGCGGTGCAAATGCTGCCCTGACCCCGGGCTCCGAAGGCCTTTTCGGCCACCAGCTTTGCTCCCTCGGCGGTTTCTGAAACGCAGCCGAATCCCAGTTTGCGCAGAGCGGAGGGAAGCCGCGAGCTTCTCCATCCGCTGAACAAAGCAGGAAAAGAAGGGGCCACGCTGGCGGCCACCTTCCTTCCCGAGGATAATAGATTCTTTACTTCATCTACGCCGGACCGTATGGCCTTCGCACCCTGAGGGCATTCTCTGACACAGGTCCCGCATTTGATACACAGTTCATCTTCTACATAGGCCTGCCCGTCAATAATACGGATTCCTTTTACAGGGCAGACTCTGACACAGCGATAGCAATCCTGGCAGTTCGCCGTCAGGGTATAAATCACGTCGGGGTGATTTTGCTTTTTTATCTCGTTATAAGCTTCGGCGTGCATGAATCAAGCCTCCCCCTTAGTGAGCCGCCTTCTGAATCGCCTTTTGAATCTCTTCTACGGCTTGTTCGTAAGAGCAATGCTCAATGGTTTTTCCGTTGACCGCCAGAACAGGGCCCTTCTTGCAGCGTTCTCTGCAGAAGGAGGCGGTGAATTCGGTTTCACCCTCAAGTTTATTTTCCCTTACATATTCCATAAGCTTGGTATACAGATCCTGGGCTCCTCTCAGGAAGCAGCTGGTTCCAAAGCAGATGTTGAGCTTGAGAGTCTTTTCACCGGCGGCTTCGGAAAGGGAAACCTCTTCAGCATTGATCCTCTTCCTGTTGTTGTATTCCGTATGCAGCAGGTGGTGGGCTTTTTCCTCCAGCCCTCCCTCTTCGTAAAGCTCTCTTATATAAGGATTCTCCTGAGCGCTGTGGAACTGGAGCATCTTATCGTTATCAAACAACTCACGGGCCCGGCTTTCCACCGCCATTTTTTCATCGGTAATGGGCTGGCCGCCTCCGTTGACGCAGCCGCCGCAACAAGCCATAACCTCTACAAGATCGTAATACTCTTCGCCTTTTCTTATTTTATCAATGAGAGCTCTGGCGCTGCCTAAGCCGCTCACAACCGCAAGTCTCAAATCCTTCTCACCCATGCGGATATTCAAGGCTTTCACGCCTCCGGAACTGACTTCCGTAAAGCCTGCCTGTATGCCCTTTCCTTTGGAGATTTTGTCCGCCGCGTACCGCAGTACCGCTTCGCTGACTCCGCCGGAGCTTCCGAAGATGACTCCCGCTCCGGTCTTGAAACCATAGGGCATGTCGAAGGATCCGGGTTCCAGCTGGCTGAAGGTAAGTCCTCTCTCCCGAACCATCAGGGACAGTTCCTGGGTAGTCAGCACGTAGTCCACATCTTTATTATCGTCGACGCTGAACTCCGGCCGGTTGGCTTCAAATTTCTTCGCCGTACAGGGCATGATGGAAACCACTACCAGCTTTTCCCGCGGAATGTTCATTTCCTCTGTCACGTACTCCTTTATAACGGAGCCGAACATTTGCTGAGGAGAGCGGCAGGAGGAGAGGTTGGGAAGCATATCCGGATAGTACTGCTCTGCAAACTTCACCCAGGCAGGACAACAGGAGGTAAACTGAGGGAGGTTTTCCCCCGTCGCCGCTCTTGCCAGGAATTCGTTGCCCTCTTCAACCACGGTGAGATCCGCGGCAAAGGCGGTATCATACACTTGGTCAAAGCCCATTAATCTCAGTGCTGTGACGATCTGTCCCGTTGTTGTCGTTCCGGGTTTGTATCCGAAATACTCACCCAAAGCAACTCTGACTGCGGGCGCAATCTGAACAACTACGTATTTGTCTTCATCGTGCAGGGCGTCCCAGACCTCATTGATCTGGTATTTTGGGATTAATGCTCCTACAGGGCAGACCTTAACACACTGACCGCAATTTACGCACTCAACCTCTCCCAGGCCCTTATCGAAACAGGCCACAACCTTGGAATCCGCTCCCCGGTTTGCAAAATCCAACACACCTACCGATTGTATTTCATCGCACACTCGTACGCAGTCGCCGCATAATACACACTTGCTCGGATCCCTTATAATAGCGTCCGATGAAAGATCGAGAACTTTATCCTCATTCACCTGCTTAAAGCGAACCTTGCTGATGCCCATCTGATGGGCAATGCTCTGCAGTTTGCAGTCCGCGCTTTTGGGGCAGGTGGTGCAGTTTTGATCATGGTTTGCAAGCATGAGTTCAACGATCATCTTGCGCATGTCTCTCAACTGCTTTGTATTGGTATTGACCACCATTCCATCCGCGGGCGGAGTGGAGCAGGCGGGAACGACACCGTTTCCTGTAACATCCACCATACACATGCGGCAGGCGCCGTAAACGCTCATATCCGAGTGGTAGCAGAATGTAGGCAGATCTATTTTCGCCTTTCGCACCAGTTCAAGGAGATTTCTTTCCCCGTCAATTGGCACATTCATCTTATCGATGGTAACTGTCTGTTTTTTATGCATGGAAATCACCTCGTTATCCTATCATCACAGCATCGAACTTACAGCTCTCAACGCACACGCCGCACTTTATACATTTTTCCTTATCAATGACGTAAGGCACGCCTTTCGCTCCTTCAATGGCATCTACCGGACATTTTCTCGCGCAAATGCTGCAGCTCTTGCATTTTGCCGCGTCAATCGTATATTTCTTAAAGGCTTCGCAACGGCCCGCCGGACAGCAATCCTCAAAGACGTGAGCATTGTACTCGTCTCTGAAGTATTTCAGCGTGGACAGCACGGGATTGGGCGCCGTTTTACCCAGGCCGCAGAGAGATCCGACCTTCACTGTTTCAGCCAGCTCCTCCAGCAGGCTAAGCGTCTCAGCGGTGCCTCTTCCTTCAACCACATCTTCCAGAAGATTCAGCATCTGCTTCGTACCTTCCCTGCAGACCACGCACTTACCGCAGGACTCGCTCTGTGTAAACTGCATGAAGAACCTCGCTACTTCCACCATGCAGGTTTCCTGATTCATTACCACGAGACCGCCGGAACCTACCATGGCGCCTACGGCTTTCAGGTTCTCGTAATCCAGAGGCAGGTCAAGATGTTCTTTTGTCAGGCAGCCGCCGGAAGGTCCGCCGATCTGCACCGCTTTATAGTCCAAACCGCAATTGGTTCCGTCGTCATTCAGGACGCCGCCGCCGATGTCGCCGATGATCTGCCGGAGCGATGTTCCAAAGGGAACTTCGATCAATCCGGTATTCGTTACATGGCCGGTCAAAGCGAAGGTTTTTGTTCCGTTGGAGGTCTCTGTTCCAATGGAGGCATATGCTTCCGCGCCCATTTGCATGACCACGGGGACATTTGCAAAGGTTTCAACATTGTTGATTACCGTGGGTTTGCCAAAGAGACCGGATTGCGCCGGGAAGGGCGGCTTGGGAGTGGGCATTCCCCGCTTTCCTTCAATAGAAGCGATGAGAGCGGTTTCTTCTCCGCAGACGAAAGCGCCTGCTCCCTCCATGATATAGAGATCAAAATCAAACCCGGATCCGAAGACGTCTTTTCCCAGGAAGCCGGACTTCCGGGCATCCTCTACGGCGATCTTCAGTCGTTCAACTGCCAGGGGATATTCGGTTCTTACGTAGATATATCCTTCGGAGGCTCCCACGGCTTTAGCCGCGATGAGCATACCCTCAAATACGCTGTGGGGGCAAGCCTCCAGCAGGCAGCGATCCATAAAGGCGCCGGGGTCTCCTTCGTCTCCGTTGCAGATAATATATTTAACCGGATCCTTCTGGATTCGTGTAAGTTCCCATTTACGGCCTGTCGGGAAGCCTCCGCCTCCTCTGCCCCGCAGCCCGGATTCGATCATGAGCTTGCAGATTTCTTCTCCCGGCGTTTCTTTAAAGGCTTTCTCCGCCATGGCATAGCCGTCGTTTGCTATGTATTCTTCCATGTCCAGAGCATCCACATGCCCGCAAAGCTTGATGCCGAGCCTGTGCTGTCTGGCGTAGAAAGGAACCTCATCCGCTTTATCTATCGGAGTCCCTTTATCCGGATCCACGAAGAGCAGCCGGTCGACGGTCTCGCCGTTCAGCACGGTCTTTTCAATAATTTCATCTACATCCCCGGGCTTTACTTTCATATAAAGAATTCCCTGAGGATAAACGGTTACCAGCGGTCCCATCTGACAGAAGCCCTGGCAGCCGCTCTTGGCCATAACATAATCCTTTGGTTCTTCCTTTTCCAGGCCCACGGCCACGGATACGGAGAGCCCCTTCTCTTCAATCTTGTTTACAAAGTTTTCGTACACGTCAAGAGAGCCGTTTGCGACGCAGCCGGTTCCGGCGCAAATCATGATACGAGCCTTGTACTGTGACAGATTCTTGTTAAATGCCTGTTTTCTTTCTTCAAGAGTCATATTAGTTATCACCGCCGACACCCTCCTCTTTTTTAATTTCTTCGATCAAAGCCATTGTACTTTCCGGTGTCATAAGTCCGTGTACTTTTTCGTCGATGACCACTACCGGAGCAAGCCCGCAGGCTCCCAGACACGCTACCGTCTCAAGGGTAAACAGCATATCCGGAGTGGTGTTGTTCTTCTTTCCAAGCCCTAAATTCTTTTCCAGGGCGTTCAATATATCCTGTGATTTTTTTACGTGACAGGCGGTGCCGTCGCATAGTTTTATCACGTGCTTTCCTTTTGGCTGCAGTGTGAAATGGGAGTAGAAAGTCGCGACTCCATACACTGTGGAGGGCGATACGCCTAAAGCGGTAGACACAAAGGTCATGATATCTTCGGGCAGATACTTGTACTCCTCTTGCATATCCTGCAGGATCGCAATCAGCTTGTGGGGATTGTGCTCATATTTGTCCAATATGGAACACACCTTGTCGAATTTCGTTCCGATGCCATTGCTCATGATTAGAACTCCTCCTCTTTTTTCGCCAGCTTTTCAGCAAGATGTTTAGACAATACTACTAATGATGTAACCATGTTATGGTTCTGTACTACTACATCGTCCGGGACGGTAAGATGTACCGGCGCGAAGTTCCAGATTGCCAGAATTCCGCTCTCTACCATCCGGTCGCAAACCTCCTGTGCGGCTGCCGCGGGAACTGTGATTATGCCGATGCGAACCTTCAGCCTTTTGCATACATCCACCAGTTTATCTATGTGCAGAATCTGTTTTCCCGCTATACTTGTTCCTACCAGTTCCTCTTTCGCCTCAAAGCCCATCAGTATTTTTAATCCGCACTCATCGAATCCTTCATATGAGAGGAGCGCGGTTCCCAGATGACCCACTCCCGCTATGATCGCTTCATCCACGTTGTCATATCCCAGAAACTTCTCGATATCCCGGATGAGCTGCCCTGCCGCAAAACCTGTCTTAGGCTTTCCGCCGCTGCTGCTCACCGCCGCCAGATCCTTTCTGACCTGAACCTCATTGAGCCTCATAACGCTGGCGATCATAGGAGCGGAGATATTTCCATCCCGGTCGGCAAAGCTCTTTAAATAGTTTAAATAGAGCGGAAGCCGCTGAAGAAGCTGTTTTGATATGGCATTGGAATTTTTTGCTTTTTCACCCATCTCTCTGTTCCCTCTGTAATGCTGTAATGTAAATTTACCGGTAATTCTCTGTTCCTTCTATAATGTAAATCTATCGGTTAAAAACCTTTGTTATCCTCTGTCATCCCTTGTTATTCGCTGTCATCCTCTTCTATTCCCTGCGTTTAGGCAGTACTCCGGCACTCCGCCAAGGCGGAAGGATATGGAAGTGGCTTTTTACTGCGCTTGCACAGGTGAATTCCCATAGCAGATATCAATATTTTTATTTCGATATTATTATACTGTTAAGGAATCCCTTATGTCAACAGGATAATGAGAAAAAATTAACAATATCTTTTTGGTTTCATGGAGGCGGCAGAAATTGGGATTTGGGTTTATCGAATCAAATGAGCAAAAATTCCCGTTGTATGCAACATTATTGCCCCCTTTGGCCCTAATTGAGCTTCAGGTGAGCAAAAATTCCGGTTGTATGCAGAAAATCAGGGAAGCTCCTGCATACAACCGAAAAAACTGCACAAATTTAAATAAAAAGCCGGTGATTTGTCAGACAACCCTGAATTCCCTTTTTAACAATTTTCAGGTTGTTTTATCAACCCATATGAAAATAAAAAACAAAACCGGTTGCCGATTTCCTCCAAAGGCAACCGGTTTCCTTATTCAGGGAAATATAAGCTGCTTCTGATGGAAAATAGAGTCGCACATTTGGTCTCTTCTATTGAAATATTGAAAAACGAGGCTAAACATTACGATTCTTCTATTGCTTATTGAATAATAGTGTGATATGGTTTTTTAAACTACTGTTTTTCGAATAATAGTTAGTACTTTTCAGAGTTAGCACTTTTCAGTATGATGAGTGATGAATCGGCTGGGATCGTTGGTGGTTCAATCGTTCCAATATAATTAGCGTGTTAAAAGGACAGAGGGGGTTGCTATGAACAAAAAAGAATTTTTAAAGGAACTGGAAAATGCTCTGGATGGCAGACTTTCCTCGTCGGATATTCAGGAAATCATTTCTGATTATGGAGATGTTTTTAATAACGGCATGGCCGATGGTAAGGCGGAAGAGGACATCGCAAAAGAGATAGGCTCTCCCGCGAAGATCGCCCGTACCATTTTGGAAGATGTATCCGATGCAGGAAGAGGAGAACATGGGGATTTTCAGCAGAATACCCGCGGAAAAGTGGGAAAGATCCTTGATCAGGTTACCCAGCCGGCTGAAAACGTGCCTTTTGAGCAGCTTGCCCCCATGTCCACCAGACTGTGGGCCGCTGTCATTGACGCTCTGGCACTGATAGTTTTGATTCTCATGCTCTATTTTCCTCTGAGTGACGGAGGCCCCCGGAATTATATGCTCGTGTCTTTTTCTCTGTTTCCTGTTCTTGTGCTCCTTGGCGGCTTAAACTTTTTTATGGCGATTATCTTATGGGCAACCAACGGCTACACGCCGGGTAAGTGGTTCCTTTCGGTGAGAGTAGTGAAAATCAATGGTAGTAGAATCAGTTTTCTCGACGCCTTTTTAAGAGAAGGAGTCATGAAAGGGATTGTCAATGGACTGTTTTCGGGGTTATTAAACCTCGCTTCCTTCATTTGGGGCTGTGCCACCGACGATCATAAAACCGTTCATGACCTGGTGGTGAAAACCAGAGTCGTAAAATGGAATCGTTCAAAGGCGGCTTCTTCAGAAGCACACAACCCTCTTGAAGACACACACAATCCTCTTGAACTGTAAAGGGGTTCTACCCTCTGCTGACAAGGTAATAAACGGTTTGCACAGGGTATGACAAACAGCAGCCTCAGGAAGGGATACAGGAGGTCCAATGGATACTCAGCTGAAAAAAGGTGTTTTGGAAATGTGCGTGCTCGTTCAGCTTTCCAAACGGGATATGTACGGGTATGAAATCATGAAGATCATCCAGGATGTATTTCCTGAAGTATATGACGGTTCCATTTACACTATCCTGCGCAGGATTCGACAGGAGGGATACGCGGAAACCTATCTGAAAGACGTCCCTTCAGGGGGGCCTCCCAGAAAGTATTACCGCATCACTCCCGCCGGGCGGGAATCCTGCGAAAAGGCTATTGCGGAATGGGGCCGGCTGACAGAGAGTGTTGAAACGTTGATGGGTCAGTAAAAAAGTTTGATTCCCGGTTTTCAACCATTATACAGCTGTTAATTGATATAAGAGATTGTTGCTCTGGCGTATTTGATGAAAGCTTTAAAGTTTATATTGGTAAAAACCCGAATATGCTTCAATATAAGCTGGAACACGCTTGAGTATAGAATATAATAAAAGTAACCCATTTCAGAAAGGAGATAATCTTATGAATGTGAACGGCTTTGTAGAACCTCTTGTTATTTCCCTTGTCGCGCTCCCCTCCTTTGCCCTCTCCCTTGGCCTGCAAATATTAGGAGTTGTAGCGTTGGTGTATTTGATTAAGGCTTTAAGAATTTATATCAGGAACAACATGTAACGATGATGCGATCACGACATTTTTCCGCGCCGACCTCGAGTTGGTTCAAAGAAGATAATGAGGGTATAATATTTTAATAATTGTGCAGGAGTCGGCCATATGTCAATTCTGAGCGCCAGCGAAGAATCTTAATTAAGATCCTTCATTTACCCTATGAGACAATCCGGACCGGATTTCAAAATTGCGTGGGTCGGCGCGAAGGCCGGCCCCTACATTGCAGAATAAACGGAGGTGTAGAAATGTCAAAGGATTTCCTTACGGCGGTAGCCGAGAGACGCAGCCACTACGCCATAGGCGGCGAAGCAGTTACTTCAGATGAAAAAATTATAGAAGTGTTGGAGCAGGCTTCGCTCCACGCCCCTTCTTCATATAATTCCCAGTCCACCCGGGTGGTTCTGCTGCTGGGCGAACACCATAAGAAGCTCTGGACCATACTGATGGACGTAATGCGGGAAAAACTGTCGGCGGAAAAATTTCCGAGGACGGAGAAAAAGATCAGCGGCTTCATGGCCGGATACGGCACTGTTCTCTTCTTTGAGGACGTCGATGTAGTAGAGGACCTTGTGGAAAAATTCCCCACCTACGCGGACAATTTTCGGGAGTGGTCTCTTCAGGGAGCGGCCATCATGGAATACATTGTATGGACAGCCCTGGAAGCAGAGGGCTACGGAGCCTCCCTGCAGCATTACAACGAGCTCATCGCTGAAGCGGTAGCGAAGGAATGGAACCTTCCCGCATCCTGGCGCATGAACGCTCAAATGCCCTTCGGTAATATCACCGATGATCCGACGCCTAAAACCTTCAAGCCTCTCGACGACAGGCTGAAAATCTTTAAGTAGGACGGCCTATGCGTATTTTGAACATAACGGCGCAAAAACCCCATTCCACCGGCAGCGGTTTCTATCTTACCGAAACGATCCGGGAGTTCGCCGCCATTGGACACAGTCAGGCGGTAGTGGCCGGAGTTTACGAAAGCGATAAGACCTCCTTCCCTGCCGGTGTGGAGTTTTTTCCCGTGTATTTTAACACAGAGTTTCTGCCCTTCCCCATTGCAGGCATGTCCGATGAAATGCCCTATGTGAGCACCCGCTATCGGGATATGAATGAAGAGATGGTACAGCAGTTCGAGGCTGCTTTTACCCGGACACTTTCAGAGGCGGTGCAAACCTTCAAGCCGGACGTGATCATCTGTCACCATCTGTATCTGCTGGCCTCCCTGACCCGGCGGCTTTTCCCCGATTTGCCTCTCTGGGGTATTTGCCACGGCACGGACCTGAGACAGATGTACACCAACCCTTTGCGCCGGGAATCCATATGCGAAACCATTGCTAAGCTGGACAAGGTCTGCTGCCTCCACGAGGATCACCGTCAGGCAGTGGTTTCCTGCTACAACCTGGATTCTCAGCGGGTAAAGGTAGTAGGCAGCGGTTTTAATCATCATGTCTTTTTTGATAACAACAAAAAAGAACCTCACCATGAGGTTCGGCTGGTGTATGCGGGTAAGATATCGGAGAAAAAAGGCGTATACTGCCTCATCGAAGCCCTGAGCGAACTGGGCTGGCAAAGGGAGAACTTTTCCCTGCGTATGGCCGGGGGCTGGAGCATTGATGATCAGTATCAGCAAATCCAAAGCCTGATCACTGAAAGCGGCTGGAACGTGACCCTGTTGGGCCCCCTCAGTCAGACAGAGCTGGCGGAAGAATTCAACCGTGGCGATATCTTCGTCCTGCCCTCTTTTTACGAGGGGTTGCCCCTTGTACTGGCGGAATCCATGGCCTGTGGAATGAAGGCCGTCTGCACGGACTTGCCGGGAATCCGTTCCTGGATGGACGCCAATGTGCCCGGCCACGGAATACGCTTTGTGCCCATGCCGGAAATGTGCAATACAGACTCCCCGATGCCCGGATGCCTGCCCGAGTTTCGCCAAAGGCTTGCCGCTGCCATCAGGGAAGCCGCCGCCGCGCCGCAAAAAGAGAAGCCCGACCTCTCCGCCCTGTCCTGGCAGGGCGTTTGCAGTAGGATTCTGGAATGATGCCCGCCGGCGCGGGCATCATTCCAGAATCCTGTAGGGGCCGGCCTCCGCGCCGGCCCATCTGAAAAGCAACTGCAAAGCCTGAAATTGACCCGATAAAAGCTGACCTTTTTTATGAAAGTCAGCTTCATCTTATTATGTAGCTGCAACGGGAGTTGCTTTTAACCTGAAAAGAGCCCTAATCGGCCTATTATTTTACATTAAATTCCACATTTCTATGCAAAAGCAACTTTCTACTTGAAGATACTCTCGTCAGAAGCTGCTCCGTGCCATAAAAGTCAACTCTGATTTCATACAAAATAGAAACTAAAGTTGCTTTTGACCTCAAAAGAGGTCTAACCTTTTTCGATCTCGCTTTCCAGTATCATACCCGTGTACATAACGGGATCCTTCACAATGGAATAGGGTGGCGCGTAAGCCAGATCCAGATGGAAAAGATCTTCCGCTTTGGCGCCGAAGGTAATGGCCGTTGCGAAGACGTCAATCCGCTTGTCCACACCATCCCTGCCGACGATCTGAACGCCCAGGAGCCTGCCGCTCTCCCTGTCGGCAACTCCTTTGATTATCATCTGCTGTCCGCCCATATAGCCGGATCTGGAAAGCTGGCGATGATAGCAGGTAGCTACAGAATAGCCTTCCTTCTCCGCTTCCCTTTGGGAAAGTCCCGTCAAGGCCACCGTCAGGTCAAATATGCGGAATATTCCCGTTCCCAAAATGCCGCGGAACTCCAAATTTCCGCCGGACAGGTTCTCCCCGGCGATTCTCCCGGTTTTGTTTGCCGTAGTTCCCAACGGGCGATATGTAGGTTTTCCCGTAACGACGTTAAACTGCTCGATACAATCACCGCAGGCATAGATATCTTTGACGTTTGTCTCCATTCTATTGTTGACCCGGATGGCTCTGGTTTCCCCTGTTTCCACCCCCGCCGCCGCGGCGATCTCCACATTTGGGCGGACTCCTGTGGCCAGAATAACAAGATCCGCTTCCAGGTTTTCACCGCCGGACAACCGAATACCACTCTCCGTGATCTCCTCAACAGAAGTCCCCGTTATCACAGAAACTCCTTTTTCTTTCAGGTGCTCCTCAACATGGATTGCCATGTCCGAATCCAGCCCCGGTGTTACCTGAGGCAGCATTTCCAGCATGAGAACCTCCATACCCAGTTCTTTGAAGCTCTCGCATAATTCCTGGCCTATAAAACCGGTGCCCACGATAGCCGCTTTGCCCGGATGATTACTGTCTATGAATTCTTTGATCCTGTGCATGTCGGAAAAGCCTCGCAGCACGAATACATTGCCCCGGTCCGCACCGGGAATCGGGGGAACAAAGGCGCGAGCTCCCATCGCCAGCACCAGCTTGTCATAGGAATCCTCAAAGACCTCTCCCGTCTGAAGATTCTTCACGGTTACCCGCTTCCCTTCCGGATCTATGGATAACACCTCATGCTCAATACGCACATCGATATTATACTTCTTTTTAAAATAGGCCGGATCTCTGGGCGCCAAATCCGCTGCCTCTTTCACCGCATTGCCGATGTAGTAGGGCATACCGCACCCTGCGTAAGAAATGTACCGATCCTTCTCATAGATGACGATCTCCGCCTCCGGAACGTTTCTCCGGGCCTTTGCGGCAGCGGAGGTTCCCGCGGCTACCGCGCCGATTACAACGATCTTCATTCCATTTCCTCCCCTCTGCAGTTTCCGTTATCTTTATTCTATACCTTTCGATGGACAAGTGGGTATTTATATTTATTACCCCGATATTGCCGGGAATAAGCACCTAATGAGTTGGACAGCAGTTTCTCCTTTCACCCCTTTGTCCGTTGTAGTATACTGATTGTGTCGGTGACCATTTATCCTTTACAGGGTGCAGTGTTGGTTCCTGTCAGCAACAGCTGGCAGAAACCCCTTGAGACCCCGCCACCCGACACGATGAGAGGAGACAGGAATATGAGCACAAGAGTAGCATTAATCGGCATCGTTGTAGAAAGCCGTGAATCGATAGATCGTTTAAACGAACTGCTCCACGAGTACGGCAACTTCATCATCGGCCGCATGGGAATCCCTTACACTAAAAAGGATATCTCCATCATCAGCGTAGCCATAGACGCTCCCCAGGATCAGATCAGCGCTCTTTCCGGGAAATTGGGAATGCTGCCCGGCATCAGCACGAAAACCATTTATTCCAGAATCACAGACGACAGGGAGAAGGAGTAATGAAAGCTTCGCGGACAACTATTCCTTAAAGTCGACTAAATTTCCAGAAAGTCAAATCCCTGTATAAGATTCCTGTAAAATCTCATTGCAGGAGCCTTGAAACATTCTGATTCTTATCCAAATTTTAAGAGATCCCAATCTGTGTATAAGAAAACTGCATTATCTTATACACAAATTTAAATTCTTGAAATTTCAGATAATCTATCGCTTTTAAGCCTATTCGATTTTCATTTGAAACAAAAATCTTATACACAAAATAGTTTTTCTTCATTTTTAGGCACATTAACCATAAATTTATTGTAGTAGATAAACCGAACGTGTCAAAGGAAAGACATACGGCTCTAAAGTCTACGCAAAAAAGAAAGGGGGCCGGCGTCAAAGCTGATACCGGCTCCGTCTCTTTATCACGTCCCCCTGCTATACTAATCCCATCCCCCTGTCAAAGCCATTTCCCGCCGGTTTAGTCCTTGATCACCGCTCTCCGCATCAGCAGCCAGCTAAGAGCCGCAAGCAGAGCGAAACAGATCAGGGAGGAAACGATACCGTAGTACGGGTTATGACCGTTGAGGAATCCTCCGGCGAAGAGGAACAATCGTCCTAACGCAACCTGGATTTGCCCTCCTGTCACCGCTGCGTCAAACACGGGCAGCCCGATTATCATGATTGCCGGAACGCCTACGGATACAGCGACTTTACCCGCCTTGTTGAGCCTGTAGTACATGATGGTGATGAAGTAGCCCAGCATCATTGCCGCGGCAGTAATGCAAATGAGGAACAGCAGCCCTTCCACCATCTCCTGTATATTACTTGAATTTCCCACATAACGCTGAGCGTACATCTGCTCGAACAAGCCGCTAAACTCAAACTCTGCATTATCCGGGACTTCAAACGCTTTCATCATCCAAAGAATGATCAAATTGATCAGCGACATACTTGCGGATAAAATCACCGTCGTAATGAGAAACCCCTTAAACGTGGACCTTCTCGAAACTCCATTTTGTATCATCATTCTGAAGGTTTCGCGGAAGGAGTTCAAGCCGGCGATAAAGAGAAATACCACCGCGGCCATTTCAAATCCCCCTATCCGCACACTGCCTCCCAAATCAGATCTGAAAATAGATACGGAAAACATGGCTATTACGCAAACCACCACGAGATAAAAGATCAAAATTGCCCTTCTGTTGTCTATAATCTGGTATTTTACAACCTTCTTTATATTCATTGCCTGCCTCCTTACTCGTTTGTCAGATGGATGAATAGCTTCTGCAGATCCATCCTGCCGGCCTCGACACCCTGGGGAAGATCTGCCGGATCGATTTGCTCAAGCAGATAGGCGGTTTTCAGTCCTCCCAGGCTGTCGACGCCCAAAACAGCTTTATCCCTGATCAGGTCGTCGATGACGGAAGCGTTTCCTGACAGGCTGCATCCCTTTGCCAAAAGCTCATCCACGGCCTGGTTACGAATGATCTCTCCCTTTTTTATAATGACCACTTCCTCTATCACATTCGCAACCTCTTCAATGAGATGAGTGGAGATCACCGCCGTAAAGGGTTTTTCGCTGTATTTCTCAAGGAGAGCCCTGTAGAACATATCCCTGTGGTTGGCGTCAAGCCCGAGGACCGGCTCGTCAAAGAACAGGTAGGGAGCGTTGACAGAGAGGGTGAGGATCAGCTTGAATATGGAACCGTAGCCCGTGGACAGTGCCCTGATTTTCTTGTTGGGATTCAAACCAAATCTCTTCGCCACCTCCATGTAGTACTCCCGATCGAAATTCGGATAGAATTCCTCCGTCCACTTGACAGCGTCTTTGACCCTCATCCAATCAGGATAGAAGTTCTTTTCGCTCATCATGAATATCTTCTGCTGAGCTTTATCGTTTTCAACGGCAGGCTCCCCCTCTACAAGTATTTCTCCACTATCAGCGAAAACTCTTCCGGTGATGGAATTGAGCAGTGTGGTTTTCCCGGCCCCATTTCTTCCCAGCAGCCCGTAAATCTTGTTCTCCGCAAAGGTGATACTGGCATTCCGAAGCGCTTCAACCTCGCCGTAGTTCTTCACAATATTTCTGACCTCTATTCCCTTCATCTGTCATACCCTCTTTCTATCATGGCCACAACTTCCTCCCGTGAGAGGCCCAGCTTCATTGCCTCGACAACTACTTTTTGTATATAGCTCTCGTAAAACTGCTTTTTCCGTTTGCTGCGGATGGCTTCCGAAACCCCGGCAGTGACAAACATCCCCACTCCCCGCTTCTTGTAGACAATCCCCTCATCCACAAGGATATTGATTCCTTTCAGCGCGGTTGCGGGGTTGATTTTATTCCAAACCGAAATTTCCGTAGTGGACGGAATCTGTGTATCCTCCGGAAAGGCGCCGGACAGAATGCCGTCTTCGATATATTCAGCAATTTGTATAAAAATCGGTCTTTCATCTTGAAAATCCATTGTATCGTCCTTCCCCTTTCACAGCAATTTGTGTTTCTCAGCTCGTTGGATAATTAGTTAGTTACTCTTGCAACTAACTATATCACCTTTTGCTCTTTTGTCAATACGCCTAATTGAATAAATATAAAAAAGCGCCTTTCGGCGCCCAGGATGACATCTCTAACCGGACAGAGGCAGACAGAGGGTCTGTCCCCGTATCTGCCCGTGTCTGGTTATCTGCTTAAGATAACGGTTACAATCTCGGGGCAATTGAGGAAACGAAAGCCTAAATTACCATTGCCGATCCCTCTGCCCACGATGAGGTTCTGGGATCCGAAATCATAAACCCCGGCGTCGTATTCCGGGAAAAATGTTCTTTCAGGAGAATAAATCCCGCCGACAAAAGGCAGGCGTATCATGCCCCCGTGTATATGCCCGCTGAAAGTCAGATCCGCGCCCCATTCCATATAGGTATCCGCATAGAGCGGGTTGTGGGTCAGCAGGATACTGAATCTGTCCCTGTCATTTGAGCCGAGGAGTCTCTCCATCCTGTCAATTCCGAAATAGTAAGTTTCCGCGTCCTCCTGCACATATTCATTGGTACGGTCACTGTAATACCTGAGGTTGAACCAGAGTCCGTAAATATCGATGCTGTCCCCGTCTCTTTCGATAACCGCCCTTTCGTTGTCCAGAATCCGGACTCCCATTTCCTCCAGTCCGGAGTGCAGTTCATCCAGACTGCCGCTGCGGAGAGACTGTTCATGGTTTCCTACAATATAGTAAACCTCATAGTTTGCCGTCAGGTTCCTTGCAAAGGACAAAAACACGCTGAAATCCGTATCTGTGGAATTCACCATATCTCCGGTTAATACAATAATATCCGGGTCCTGCTTGTGGACCTTCTTCAGAAGCTTATCGTTTCCATCCCCAAACTCTTTGCTGTGCAAGTCCGTCAGATGAACAATCCGGTACCCGTCAAAGGCTTCCGGAAGCTTGTCATAACTCAACTCATACTGACTGACTACGATAAAATCGTTGCTTATATACACCGTCGCGCCAGTGACCGCAACTATAATAACCAATGTAATAAATATCCTCTTTATTATTTTAATCATGAACTCTCCGGCCGCGCGCACCGTTCCCCTTCTCTCCTGTCTCGCCTGCAATCTCTCAGTCGACTCTGTTGTGACGCCTGTCCCCGGTAAAGGCCCGAATGGAATCACAAACACTGTCCATCAGCCGCTTCCTTGCCTCCACGCTTCCGTACGCAATGTGGGGTGTAATAAAAATTCTGTTGGGATCCTTTAAATTCATCAATGGATTAGAAGTTTCTATAGGCTCTTTTTCGGGCACGTCAGTACCTGCCGCGGCAATGATGGCCTCGTTCAACGCCTCCGCCAGATCCGCCTCGTTGACAATTCCGCCTCTCCCCAGATTCAGAAGTATGGCTGTTTTTTTCATCCGCTTCAGTTGGCTCATTGTGATGAGGTTTCTGGTTTGAGGAGTCAGGGGCGCATGAATGGACAGAATATCCGATTCCGCCAGCAGCTCCTCGAGGGAAACCTGCCGATACATTTGTTTATTGGTTTTTCCCGTTACAGAGTGCCATATTACTTCACATCCAAAGCTCTCCGCGTATTTCGCCACCCGTCCGCCGATATCGCCGAGACCTATGATACCCCATATCTTGCCCGTCAGCTCCCGAAACTCATGTCCCTTGAAGTCTCCAGGATCTCCCGCGGAGTATTCGCCGCTCCTTATAAAATCGTCGTAGTACCTGCATTGAAACTGAAGGTAAAAGAGCATGGCAAAGGTAAACTGCGCCACACTGTCTCCCGCATAACCCGGCACGTTTGTCACCGCGATTCCCTTTTCCCTGCAGTAATCCACGTCGATATTGTCATAGCCCGTGCTGGCCGCGCAAACAAGCCTGAGTCCGGGCAAGTCCTTCAAATTATCCCTCCCAAGCCGGCTTATGTTGGACACCAGGACAGAGACGTCGGGAACCTCCGCGGACAGTACTCTGCCGATATCTTCATCTGGAATCCTGTCGTATACCACGACCTGGCCAAGCTCTCTCAAACCCGACAGATCCATATCGTATCCCCATGTGCTGTAATCCGTCAAAACTATTTTCATGGATGCCTCTCTTTCATAATTACTGCCTGCCGACCTGACTGTCGGAAATAACTGTATTACATCGGTGCGAAATGCCGTTATACAGCGCTCTCAACATACTCTGTCGGCAATATATAGATAGAGCCGCCCGCTTTGCCGCTGCGCTCAAACTCGTCATGGATGCCTTTGCAGACAATCTCCGTAGCTTTTTTATCTGCTGTAATCAATACGATCTCTTCTTCCGGCTCAATTTTCATGCTGAAAAAACCTTCCGCCGTCACGCTGTCCGCACCCCGGGCGCGGAGAACCGTCACATCGAGAATACCTTCCTCATTTGCCGCTTTGAGAACCTTATCTCCATACCCCATAGGTACGGTGACTATCGTCATAAAATAATTCATTCCTTCAATCATTTCCCTGCCTCCCTGCTCTCAGTGGAATCCCGGAATAAACCGACAACCCGGCTGATAGCAATCTTCACCAGGGTCCCCTTGACGTCTCCGCCAAGCCCCAGTCTCTCATGGAGAAGATCGGCCAGATCATCTGCCCGATCGCTTGACATCAGCAACAATGCGGCTTCTTTCTCGGGTTCTACGGACATATGAAAAATCAGATTCGATTTATCAGCAGAGCCGTGGGCCTTGATAATCGTTCCTCCAAAGTAGCCCGCATCCTGACTGATTTGAACCGCCTTTTCGGCAATTCCCTTACCGGTAAGCAGAAATACCGCCGTATACTCCGACCGCGCCCTCTCAGATAAATCCGATGTTTTCCATCCCACAGTCTCGTCTTTTTTGATTTTCAATAAACCGGCCAATGGCATTGTAAAGGCAATGCCGTGACCCGGCCGTTCAAAGTGGAATTTTCCATTCAGGAAATTCAATATTTCAACTTCCCTTTGGGAAGGCACGACAATCAAAATGATTTCCTTCTCCGCTTCATCCATAGCAATCATTTGAAGAAATTTATTCTTTATGGTTCCCTTTCCCAAAACGCAGCTTGCATCGCATGCGCCCATTTGGCAGGCGAGTTCCAAAACCCGACTTCCTTTTCCCCGGTCTAAAATAATGACCATGAGGCTGTAGGATTTGTCTCCCTGCTGTTTATGCTGGATCATTTGAGTTCTCCTCCGTCTCCTCATCTATCTCGTCTAATTCCGACATCAGCGGATGGGATTTCACTTTATAGATCAACCCCAGCAGCTGCACCGCTATTAACGGAGTCATGGCTACTAACGCGATGATTCCGAAGCTGTCCTGTATAATATTCGCGCCGGGATTATATTCCGCGGCCCCTTGAGCGAAGGGAAGAATAAAGACCGAAGTCATAGTCCCTGCCGCCACGCCTCCCGAGTCGTAAGCGATGCCCACAAAAATATCCGGCGCTATATAAGACAGTATTATAGCAATAACCATTCCCGGAAGCAATATATGCCACAGTTCTAGCTGCGGAATCAGAATTCTCAGCATGGACAGGCCAACGGCCACCGCTACCCCCAGACAGAGAGTAAACATAACTCTGATAGCCTTAATAGATCCAGCGGTATTGTCCTCTATCTGGCGGGTAAGGATATGAACCGATGGTTCCGCGGGAATGGTGATAATCCCGAATACCATACCGATCAAAACCAGCAGCCAGGGCTGCCCGAGGGAAATTATCTGATAACCCACCTGACGGCTTGCTTCAATGAAGCCGAAGTTGATACCGCCCAAAAAAAATACCAGGCCTATATAAGTATAAATGCTGCCTACCGCTATGCGCTTCCTCTTATAGGATGACAGCTTGATCCACAATGCATCCATAATCGCAAAGATGATCAAAATCGGCGCAAGCACGATCAGGGCCTCTTTTGCGTATTCACCGAGAGTAACAAGAAATTGAAGCAGAAAACTGCCCGCCGCAACATCCCCTTCCGGCAGGCTGCCGCCAAGAGGTCCGGTAGAGGTGAAAAGGCCCTGTATCATTACCGCCAGGATGGCTCCTGTAGAAGCGATTCCCAGCAGACCAAATCCGTCATTCTCCTCTTTTTCGTTGCTCCGGGTCATTGCGGAGATCCCCACCGAAAGAGCCAGGACAAAAGGTACGGATACGTTGCCCGTCGTGTTTCCTGAGGCGTCAAAGGAAATCGCCAGGAAATCCGGCTGGGTGAAAAAGCCCAGTGCCAGAATAACCAGGTAAATCGCTGTCATGAAACGATTTAAAGGGATATTCTTCAATATCCTGAATATTCCCCATGAAATCATAGCCCCAACGCCGGCAGAGACCAGCACCACCATGAGGCTCGATTGAAAACGCCCGCTTGTCACAGCATTGACCTGGTCCGCCAGGATATGCAGATCAGGCTCCGCAATGGTAACAATAAAACCGAAAATAGCCCCGCCCAGCAGAATAAGCCAAAGCTTATTGGGCTTTACCAGGGCTTCACTGATATGCTCTCCAATAGGAGTAATGCCTATATCGATCCCCAATAGAAAAATGGGCATTCCAATTATCATCAACATGGTGCCCACGAGAAATTTTATAACAAGATCCGTTCCCAAAGGGGCGAGGGTGAAATTCAAAATCATCACAATTACAGTGATGGGCAGAACCGAATAAATAACTTCTTTTACTTTTGAAATGAGTAACGTCAAGGATCAACCTCCTTTTCTGTTTTTATGGCGATTCACTTTTGTATACAAATTTGTATACAATTTATTTTATCATCCCATGCCGCCGCTTCGCAAGTTTCTTTGGTATTGTTATGTTTATTTCGTGCGGGCATTGTTGCTTCTGCTTCGCAAATAGCTCTAATTGGCAATGGAGCCGGCCCGCGTTCATTTATTTAATCTGCTTTTCTATTCTGCTCACTGCCCTCTTTATATTCTGCTCGCTGCTGTCTTTCTATTATAGATAACATTGTTTTTGTACATACTAATATCACACTAACTTGCATTATTAACGTTTTATCACGTTGAAATTTAAAATTATCACGTAATGTAAAACGTAAAAGAGGATTAAAATGAAAACCACACACGGGGGCACATATCCCGTGTCTGCAAAATCAGACAGAGGAGCATATCAGTCAAAGGACACGGTTCCTGTGCCTGAACCGAACTACAGGAGGGTGATGCAAATGTCCGTTAAAAAAATAATTGCGCTCTGCGTTATAATGATGGTCCTATGGGGAACGCCTGTATACGCAGATCAGGTTCATCGGGTTTCGCCGGGAGAAACCCTGAACGGCATAGCACGATTCTACGGCATTACAACGGATTCGCTCCTGGGAAGCAACCAGTATATCGTCAATCCGGATTTAATCTTTCCCGGACAAGTTCTGATCGTTCCGGACACCGGCAAACATGCCTACGTGGTCAGGCCCGGAGACACTCTGTCCCAGATTGCTCAAAGCTTCGGAGTACCCACGGCTATGCTGGCGAATATCAACAATATAAGCAATCCTGACTTTCTATATGTGGGGCAGATACTCCTGGTTCCTAATATGTACATCGTTAGGGAAGGGGATACTCTGCCTCAAATTGCCCAAAGTCTCGGTGTAAGCATATCAGACCTGATGACTGAGAATAACCTCCGCGGTCCTCAATCCATCTATCCGGGACAGACATTGTCCATTCCCTCCCGGCCCACCGGGCGGGAGGAGCTGGCGGCTCTGGATGGTGAGATGGGCCCCATAGCGGCCCGCTTCCCGGAGACCTTTTTCTATAAAGGACAGCCCAACGGACTGAGAGTCGCGCTGACCTTCGACGACGGCCCCGACAGGGTTGAAACAAACGCCGTTTTGGACATTTTGAAACAGTATCAGGTACCCGCCACATTCTTTCTGCTGGGCAGGAGCATGCCGGGAAACAGTGATGTGGTAGAGCGCATCGTCGCGGAAGGCCACACGTTGGCAAGTCACACCACGAACCATTTCGATATACGGGAGCTCACGGAACAGGAATTACGGACAGAGATGCTGACCCTTGAAAATGAAGTTTATGATATCACCGGCCTGCGCATGGCATTGATGCGTCCGCCTTACGGTTTTATCAACGACGCCAACATCCGGCAGCTGCGGGACATGGGCTACAAGGTGGTAAAATGGTCCGTTGACACCAATGACTGGCGCGATATAGATGTAGACCAGGTTCTGATCAATACGATGCCCAATATAAGGGATGGCTCTATCATCCTCATGCACGATTACCTTCCCGAATCCATGACAAAGGAGGTCCTGCCGGAAATCATCCAATCTCTCCGGTCTCAGGGGTATACCTTTGTCACCGTGGACGAGCTGCTGGGGATTGACGCCTATCGGTAGAAAGAATGAACCGGCATAGTCTTGCCTTGCCGCTAAATGGCATATATAATGGTATATATGCTATTGGATAATACTGGGCTCACAACTGCGGCATAACAGGGAGGCGCACATGGATTTGAATTTTTCCGGTCTGGCAATCGGCGTAATTTCTTTTGTAATCATTGGGGTGTTTCATCCTATTGTGATAAAGTGTGAGTACTATTTTACAGACAAGATATGGCCTCTGTTTCTGGTTCTGGGCATAGTTTTCGCCGGGCTCTCTCTCTTTCTTGACAACATCATACTATCTTCTGCCGCCGCGATGCTTGCCTTCACCCTTTTCTGGAGCATCCGCGAATTAAAGGAACAAACGGAACGTGTGGCCAAGGGCTGGTTTCCCAAAAATCCGAATCGTTAAGGGGCGCCGGCACATTTTTAAAATGCGTCCTCATGAGCTTTGAAAAACTCGTAATAGGTCCGTACATTTTCTAATTCAGTCCACCGTCTCACATCCACAGGTTCCGTATCGAGATCGTAGATTTTCGCCCCCTCCATGGACAGCAGGAAGGGCGAATGGGTGGATATGATAAACTGGCATCCAAAGTATCGGGCAGAGTCCTCGATAAACTTCTTCAGCTCCATCTGGCGCTTCGGCGAAAGACTGTTTTCCGGTTCGTCCAATATATATAGTCCGTTCTCACCGATCTTTTCCGTGAAATACCGGAAGGCGCTTTCTCCATTGGAATATTCCCTTACATTATCCATGAGCGCCTTTCTGACAAAACGGGATTGGGTCTTGCTCCTGGCCAGATTCACCTTTTTCAGCTGCTCGTAATCCTCCAGGGACTTCATCTGAAATTGTGAATACTTCGCGTCCAGATATTCCTCAAAGAGCTCTTCACGTTTCTGATCAATGCCCTCGTTAAGATTCCGCACATTCAGCATGTAGTCGAACACATCGTCGCTGGTGATAATCCTGCTGTTCTCGGGAATTTCCGTTTCAAGCTCCATGGCGCACATATTCAAATAATCGGAATAGAAGCTGGACTTGTTGAAGGCCGAGTCCCTGTGAATCCCTGTCTTTTCCGCTATCACATTCAGCGCCGTAGTCTTCCCCGATCCGTTTCCTCCGTACAGAATAGTCACCGGCTCAAAGTCAAGCCGTTCCAGCCCCCTTCGGGACAAGATCTGAAAGGGATAAAAGGAATCGTAACAGGTCCTTTTCACGTCCATGAAAAAAGGAAACTCTTCCTCCGCGTTTGGAAATGTAAAAACGTTTAAATAAAGCACAGGATTCACCTTTTTGAACATCTGCCGACGCTGCCTCATACCAGAAAACAGAAAACAACCGCCGCGGATCTATGGGATTATTGTACCATAAAACCGTGTTGTCATCCTGAACGAAGTGAAGGATCTTTATATAAGATTCTTCGCTGGCGCTCAGAATGACACCGGGGCCGGTCTCCGGGCCGGCTGGCGCAATTCCGAAATCCATGTCGTTGTACAAACAGAGTGACCGATACAGTGTTTGTTCCCAGCTCAAACACTGTATCGGTCACTCTGTTATTATGTTATTCTTACGATCCCACTGAGTAATAACCGCCTACATCGACTCCCAGGTCGCAGGTATACACCCATTCGATCTTATCGCCGTCCTGCAGGCGGTATCTGCTGCAGCCATAGTTCGGGAACCAGCCGTTGACCTTATACATCCAGCCCGACAGCTCGCCGCAGTCGAACTCATAAAGATTGTTGATTCCCTCGATGTACGCGCTGTTGTAAATAGGCACATTGGAGAATTCCATATGAATGCCCGCCTTCTTCATCTCACGCTGGAGAACATTGAAGACGCTTTCCCCTTCATAAAATGTAACCTTTTTCTCAGCGTAAATAACGCCGTCCGCCGGAACCAGCTCCACCTTCTCCTTATCCAGCCAGCTTATATTATCCAGAATCGTATCGCAGCGCACCGACAGAGTGCAGGTCAGAGCCTTGTCGCTAATGGTGGTATTCTGAGGTTCAACGGGAACGGGCTTACCCTCCGGCACCGGATCGGTCAGATAGCGATCCTTGCCCGTTTTCGAATCGATCTCCATGCCCTGGGATTGGGAGTAGCCGGAATCCCCTTTCTCCACGCCCGCAGAAGATTTGCCTCCTGCCAGGGATTCCGCCAACGCCATCTTTTCCGAGGCGGTCAACGGGCGGCCAGCATCCCTGCCCGGCGCAGGCTGATCAGGAGCAGCGGGGGCTTCCCCCTCCTCCGGATCCTCTTTGGCGCCATTACCCTCCTGACCGTCATTTTCCAGTGGCTCCTCTTCGGTGTTCAGAGCATCCGCGCCATCCGTATCTCCATCCGCTTCCTGACTTGATCCGAGATCGCTTCCTTCCGTAATTTGAGCCCTTGGACCCGGAATATCCCAGCCCTGCAGCCCCGGCGCTCCGCCTCCATACCAGAACGCAAAGCTCAGCACAAGGACGATGAGCACCGTAGTTATAATCTTTCCCTTATACTTTCTGATCACAAAATCGTTCCTCCCAAGTCTTTAAAGAAGATTCGCGGAACCCAGCATATTGAAGAGCATTTGAGCGATTTCGCTGCGTTTGATGTGTACCATGGGCCGTATTTCAATATCCTGCTGGGAGAGAATGTCCTCGCTGTAACAGAAGGCCATGGATTCCCGCGCCCATTGGGAAACGGTTACATAGTCGGTAAACTGGGCCAGCATATCCCGGATCGTCCCGTCGTCAAGGGTTGTGACCATTCCGCAGAGCTTCGCCGCTCTGGTTGTCATGGCTGCTGCCTCCTGGCGGGTAATGGTGCCCTGGGGATCGAATGTAGTAGCTGTTTTTCCGCTGACGATGCCATACTCATTGGCTGTACCCACATATCCAGCATACCAGGCTCCGGAAGCCACATCGGTAAAGGTGCTGTTAGCCTTCGGGGTCAGTCCCAATCCCTGGACGATAATCGTAGCGTATTCCGCTCTGGTCATCGTAGCCTCCGGATCAAAAACCGTGTCCGACTTTCCGCTGATGATGCCGCGGGCTGATAATCCTTCGATAGCCGGCTGATTTTTATGGGCGCTGATATCGTCAAAGGTCTTTCCCGGATAAAGGAGGGCCCGGGCGGTCACATCTTCATGCTTGCCCTCAAGCCCCTGGCCCGGCTTCAAACCGTCATTTGCTGCTTCTCCGATTTTGAGAGCATCGCTCATACGATACAGGCTGGGTTTTCCGTCTCTGGCACGCTGGGCGGCAATGAGCCCATACAATGCCTGTTCCGTCGCCATCTGATTGGAACCGCTGCCGCTGGCCGTGTGAAGGAAGCCATTGCCTGGCAGATAGAAAGTCATCAGGTTATCCAGCAGGGTATGTCCATTTTTCACAAATCTGGGGTCATCCAACGGGATGCCCAGCTCTGTAAGAGCAACGATAATCTGCACCACGCTCTCCGAGTTGGCTGTGCCCCAGCTGGAAAAGCCTCCCCTGTCGTCCTGCTTTTGGGACATGCAGGCAAGGGCCTCGTCGATGACTTTCTTTACTTCCGGTCTGTCCTGATACTTGGCCAGGGCCTGCAGAGCCATACCGGTGATATCCGGGTCGGAAACGGAATCTCCCGACGAAGCCGCAGTCGTGCCTCCGAACAGGGAGAACCCTCCATCCGACAGCTGACATTCCAGGATACGCTTAATGTACATATCTCTCGTGGCCTGGGTTTCGGCCCCAGGGTTTTGCGGCATGGGGTAGTTGCCGGTATCCAGCGCTATAAGGGCCCATATCGGTCCGTTAAGCCCCTGCCAGATGGTCTTGTCATAATCCCCCAGCGGAGTGAGGAGATTATATCCCGCCACGTTCCTCGGATCTTTGCCGATGGCCGTCAGTGCCAGGGTAACACGGGAGTACTCCGTGTATTTCTTGTCGTGCAGAACACCGTTGGAAGATTTTACATACGCTTCTACACCGGCGTAATAATCCTGATAATACTTCTCCGGCACCTCATATCCGCTGCGGGCCAACCCCATGACGGCCCACTCGCCTCCGATGGATCCCACCTGGGGAGTCTTCACCGTTTTGTAAACGTATTCCGACGTGTCCTTTACCGCCGTGTCAAGGGCCTGATCCGTTACCGCCAGAGCAGTAGCTCCGCAGGCAAACACCATCACAAGCACCATCAGTAAGGCAACACCTTTTCTCATCGCCGACATCATTCTCCTCCTTTTTGCATTCTACTACCTACTACATATGTGCAAGGGCCGGACCCGCATATGACGAGCCCGGTCACCGTTATTTATATTTACGCGGGGCGGCGCAGAAACCGCTCTCTGCTTTTGCTCTACGAACATGGTAACCCGCCGCTCTGGAAATGTCCACCATTTACTCAGTCACATTCTCCGCAAAACGCATGAGAATAGAAGCCACTTGCGCTCGGGTAGCAGAGCCTACGGGCGCTAAGGTTGTATCTGTCATACCGGAGATTAAACCTTCCGCAACCGCCCATTTCATGGCGCTGTCTGCCCAGGGGCTGACAGAAGCTGCATCCGTAAACTTGGTCAGTTCCGCCGCCTTCGCCACATCGTAGCCCTTGTACTCGGCGTAACGGTAGAGAATCGCCGCCATCTGCTCACGGGTGATGGGATCGTTGGTTCCGAACCTGCCGTTGCCGTAGCCGCTGACGATGTCGTTGGTATTGGCCCAGACTACCGCGTCGGTGTACCACTGGCCAGCCGCCACATCGGAGAAGCTGTTAGCCGCCGCAACCGCGGGCTTTCCATCCAGTCTGTGGAGCACCGTCACCAGCATGGCGCGGGTCATGGACACGTTGGGGCTGAACGCCGAGGCGGATGTCCCGGCGAAGAGTTCATTCTGCAGCGCATACTTCACCGCGTCATAGAACCAGTCGGTATCCTTTACATCGCTAAAGGGATTTGTCCATGCATCATACCCTACCAAGTAGTAAGATAAATGTGTCGTCGTAAAAGTGGCAAGACCCGTCTTTGCGTCATACTTGCAGGTGATTAGCTCTAACTTGCCATCGTCGCTGAGGTGCCAGACTGCAACGCCGCCGGCGGTCTCTCCCGCCTTCAGCGTATAGGGCAGGGAAATGGTAATCGCCTTGCCTCCGAAACTGCTGATATTCTTTCCTCCGCTGAGAATGGAGATGTCGAATACCGGGTTGTCGCCTACAAGTTTCTGCTGCTCGTCGTCCAGATTCTTTTTCTCCACGGATTCCACCACGATGGTAATGGTGCTTCCCTCGGCCTGAGAGACCAGATCAGCTAACGTTCCATTAGGTATGGTGACGCTGCCCTCCGGAGTCACGACTTTGAGGTCGGCATCCGTATCAGAAGCCATGGCAGACAGAGAGGCTTTGGGCACCTCGACGGTGATTTTCGCTGCCTTGCCGCTAATTTCCGGTTCGATGACGATAGCGTCACTGTCATCCGCTTTTGCCTCGCCGATGGCCTTGTTCATGTCGGACGTGCTGACTATCGCTACCGCCGTGCCGTTTGACGCTGTGACTTTGGGCGCTATGATAACCTGCTGACCGTCATCCTGCTTGGGCGCATTGTCCGCTGTAGGCCTTACATCCGGAGCATCCAGCCAACGGCTCCAAAATGTATCGTCTCCGCCGTGCAATGCCGGAAAATCCACATCGTCAAACCAGTCCGCAACCTCGTAAGCATAGTCGTTGACATAGTGCCAAATCACCACGTCTCCATCTTGTAAGTCATATTCCAGCAACCCTCGGTCGGGGTGCTTCTGATCCTTTGCAGAGTTAGTTTTTCCCACGGTATACATCCAGCCGGAACGCTGGCCGTTTGTAAATTCGGAAAGCCAATGACCACCGTGGACAGAAGGGGCCTTGATGGCGCTGACATAGTTTCTCTCTGCACCCCTCTGGGCCAGTCCGGCATCCTTGATGGCTTTTGTAAACAGCTCGTACATGGTGTCGCCTTTGTTCATCGTATAGGTGCGAGTGGGTACCCAGGTAACATAGCGGGAGCCTTTGTAGCCTTCCGGCGCGCCCAGATTAATGTCCCCGTTGGAAGGTGTCGCGCCGATCAGCCGAAAAGAGACTCGAATGGTGGATGACTCTCCTTCTCCAAGAATGTATTGCCATCGGGCCGTCAACGTAAGTGCGCGAGGCATGTCCGGTGAGTAGGATTCATACTTGTTGCCGTCTGCGTCGTACCAGCCGAGGAATGTACGATTAGTCCACTCGGGAATTGGGAACACCTTGTCGCTCTCCGGCATTTCCGGCAGATAGGTACGCTCTGCGGCTCCGGCCATGGAGCCGCCGGTAGAATCAAAGGTGACGACAGTATATTTGTCATCCTCGTCCCGCTCTCCTTCAATCAGGTTAAAGTACCCAATCCAGGGCTCTTTCTCGCCCTCCTGCACGATAACTCTTAGCATTTCGTGATTGGGCGTTTTGGCAAATGTAGCACTTTTTCCCCGTGATCCATTGATATAAACATTTGCGGCGCTGGTCTCTACATTTACAATAAATGCGCCGGAAACCTCTACATCGTCCACAACCTCTAAATTTGGCCCTGTATAGGAAACTGTCTTGCCGTCCACAGTAATGGATGCAGGAGCCCCAGTCACGCCTACGGCAGAAGAGGAGGGCACTGCCACGCGCACCAGATTAACTTCAGTGGACTTTTCTCCAATGCCGCCATTATCCACGTTGTTGGCTGTTTGAACCTTAATATAGTGAATGCCATCCGGCAACTCCACAGGTTGGCCATCTTCATCCACTGCCCATTTCAGGTCAAAAGTATCGACACCGTCCCGGAAGATACGTTTTGAAGACGCATTGTATCGCGTCCCTTTGTATGGATTGGCGTTGGTATTCCCATCAAAAATACTACCCACATCCACATATCCAAAGTCGGGGAACGGCGGCATGGTGTTGCCAAATTCATTGACTTCATCCCCCGGAACCAGGGCGACGCCGGTGATGGTCATTTCGTGTTCCAATCCCTCCGTCCAGGAGAAGAGAGGATAAAATTCTTTACGCGGATACCAATAAGAAGTACCGCTTTTTCCAAGATTATCCGTCCAGTCCGCTTGACCATTGTTATTTTTGTATGTGATCGTATAATCCCACAGAGCATTATCATCATAATGCAGGGAGCCTGCCAGAGTGTACCAGGTTTCACCATCATGAGAAACCAGCACATTACCCGGCTCGGCAAAGGCGTTGCTGTTCTCTACCGAGTTTCCGCTGATTAAAAAGTCGGCGCCGTAAGGATTTCTAGGGTCATCCATTATGGCGTCCTCATAGTAATAGGTGATATAGCCGCCAAAATTGCCCAGGGAGGTAGGACTCCTGTGAGGATCAGAGCTCACCGTACCGGCGCCGGTGCCCCTCAGGGTAGCAACTCCGTTGACGCCATAGGGCCCCAAGCCTCCTCCGTTGGTATATTGGGAGGCAATGCACAGGTAATCAACTACGGCGGTAGGCAGGCCGCTCATTGCCCGGGAATAGCATTTGAACGTATAGTCGGTTTGGGCGGCTGACGCCTTTATCGTAACTACAGTGGCTGTTCCTCCTACGGAGGCGGGCAGGGTTAGAGTGCACAGGCCGTCGTCATCAACAGGCTGCGAATCTTCATCAATTAAAACCTCTACGTCTTTCCCCACATGAAAAGTAAAGATGCCGTTTGTCTCACCTGGAAGCAACACTGCATTATGGGTATTTTTTTGTTTGATCAGAGAGCCAATGCTCCACTCATAGTCCGGCAGAAATTGTCCGTTTGTAATTTGCACATCGCCAATAGATAGGCTGGGCAATACCGTAACCGGTTGTCGGGCAGTATGACTTCCAAAAGAAATGACAACCTCTGTGTCGGACCGTGACAGAATTTCCGGCGTGACGGTGTAGCCCAGTACAGGAGTTTCGCCGCCTTCTTTTAATGTCGCCGTCACCACCATGCTCGTGGTGCTGAATTGATCGCCTTCAAAATATGTGGTCTTTCTTGGCGGCGTTGTGATTGTGATGGAGTCGACCTCATCCGGGTCGGGATCCGTGGTCGTATCCGGCGGGGCAATGGAGAAGTTGAAGATATTGGTAGTATACACGACGTTAGAGTAAGCCGGTGCAGTATAATAAATATACAGAGTTTCCGTTGCCTGCCCATCGTCCAGATTGACGTATATGCCCTCGGAGCACTCCATCCAACTCTGTGCCACCGCCTGGTTGGTTCCGGTTACCTTTGATACAACGAGGGTAGTGCGCTGTTCTGTAATATCGAAATCAATTTTTATGGCAGCATCCGGATCAGTGCCGTAAGCAAGCTGAATGTCAAAAGTTCTGTCCCAGTGCTCCTGCCCGGCATCTCTGACCGTTGTGATTTCGCAGACTACGGCCTCAGCGCCGGAAATCAACCATTTGTTGAATACACTGGTTGAGTGCTGGACGCCCGGTTCGTTAATCTCGATTTCGTATGAGGTCGCGCCTTCATCTTCACCATCAACATCAGGGAAAGGGGCGGCCAACGCCGTAAATGGAATCATCCCCAGAGCCATAATGAGCACTAACATCAAGGATAGCAGACGTTTAGAAGCGTGCTTTGTTTGCATTTTTATTCCTCCCAAATAACTTCTTCGCCATATGACATCATACGGGCCGGAGGCCATAGCCCCCATGGTAAACTTTTGTATCTGGCAAGCCCCATCGGGGCCAAAAACGGAAAGGATTTGTCCATTTTTATTCAGCAGAGAACGATATCTTCTGCCAAATAAAAAACTGCGGCAACCATTTAAGATCGCCACAGCCGTTTTTCTGTGTATATGTAATCTGCGTCTGCTTTACGTCAGATCGCTGCAAAGCGCACTTCTCCAAGCAGGTCTTCTGACTTGCGCCTATGGAGACGAAACCCCTGCAGCCTGTACCCGTCTTCCCGGTTTCCCAGTGACTGACCTTCGTCTATGGATACAGGCCTCAACGCTTACAGCGGCGGAACCGTTCGGGACTTTCACCCGATTCCCTATTCTCCCTCAAAAACTTCCCAGCCTGGAGGGCACTTGACTTGAAATGCTATTCAATTTTACCGATAATTCAAAGTAAACTACTTACGTGTACTATTTATAATAATCTAAACAGTAATGAATGTCTACTATTTTTATTTTAGTGTCAGACCGCAAAACCAACTTATAAAGTGAGCAAAAAACACAGGGCAAAACACTTCAAGACTTAAAATTCACCCAATAAAAACTGTTCTTTTCCCTTTAAGTATAAGTATTATTTTATATTTAAAAACGCGTTGACATCCCTTCCATATCTTACATTATAGGGTTCTGCATTTCTCCTCCACGAGAGTAGTTATGAGAGCGTGTTGTACAACACGCTCTCATAACCATTACATTATTAACTTTTTTAGCTTGGATTTTATTGCTTATAAAACTGTGATCTTGGAATATGCGCCTGTTCGTTCAAAATAGACGTCATGTACAAACGAGACGCTGCCGGAATAAAGGACGGGGGTTGTCTTCAAGATGTATTCCCCCGGTGTGACTCCGCTAAAAGTCAGAACCCCGCCTGCACCGGAAGTATCAGTTCCAACTAATGTTGTTCCATCCGATTCGTAGAGGGACGCTGAAACACCAACCAGAGGAGTGTAGTTATACACATTAAAAATATAGCTCGTCGGGTGAATCCTGGTCAAATGTTCCTGAAGATTTACCGTTAGAGTGTTAGTGCCGGAGTCAAAGCTGTCAAACGCCCCCCGCACATAATTAGCGGCCAGATTTCCGCTGGTGGGACTGAAATCAGATGGAAAGTCATAGAAGAAATATATCACATCCCCATCCTCTAAGTAGGTCTGGAGAATGCTGGTTCCCTCGTAGCCCAAGCCGTCGGAAGTGAGCTGTACAGGGAACAGGTCGTTGACGCGGAAAACCCAACCATCAAAGGCCAACTGCCCATACTCCCAAACAATATCATCATGCTCTACCGAAGTCAAAAAGTTCGTTGTCGGCGTAAAGTTCCCATCGTTAAAAATGAGATCATTTGTACCATCGACTGCATAGAGCAGGTCAGTCACCGTATAAAGCCCATTTGTACTGCCGGATAACACCTGAGGGGTTTCTACGCGGAACGCTCCGTCCCCCTCCCAAATTTCATCACCTGCCGTAACAATAAGCGTTACGGTAATTTCATCCGCCACATCCGGCTCCTCTACCAGATAGGTGGAGCATACCGGATTGTTCGGGTCGGGCGGTAAAGCATTTCCTTCAAGATACCGCCCAAACGTGTTATCTCGAACATCGATGACAAAATGGACATAGTCACTACCCAACTCGGCTTTGACCTCAATTTCCTCCTCAGCGTGTCCGTGGGGAATGGTGACGAAAACCTGAGAAGCATATGAGCCTATAGGCGCATTGTAGTTTTCTGCCGCAACCGCGGCAACAGTGCCGATTGTAGCACTTCCGCTATATCCCACAAAAGACCAGACAACATCTTCCGCGTCTTCCTCATCTAAAAAGCCGCTGGGGGTATCGAAGCCGGTTTCAGTTGGTACAGCACGTAGCTCAACCTCCTGGACTTGCCACGAAGCCACAGTTACATCAAATACGGGGATTGGGCCTGCTATCCATTCGTCTGTAGTCAGCCCGTCGTTCTGAGGCGGTGCCGCAAAGGCTGAGACCGACAATCCGAAGACCAGGGTCAGCGCCAAAAGGACCGCAAATAATTTTTTAGACCGTTTCATTTCGTACTCCTTTCTTCGGGGCCCGATAAACAGGACCCTCTTAGTACAGAGTTGTAATTTTCTCTTTTGTGCTTCTGTCATCCCCGGGATGTTGGATTTCCGTCCCATCCGGCTGCACAATCTCCGGTGGGACTCGGTAACTGGATCATTGGCATCAATCCTCCTTCGTCACACTACGGTTTCACACGGCAAACTACCGAAGAAACCAGTAATTGGCGCTAACGGAATATCGGCTGAAACTTCTGAAGGGAAGCCGAGCCACATCTTAATGTCATCCGGGGAGGGAGAAAACCAATTTTATTAAAGATGCCCACCATTTAGGGCTTGTCCGGTTTTCCGGCGCAAACCCGAGTAAGATTGAGACGATTAAAAACGGCTACAACAATACACCAATTGTTGCAGCCGTGTTCCTGCGAAACGGATCTGCTGCCCTGCCACCTATAGCCTGTCGCCTATAGGATAAGAACAACATGTCATTTTGCAGGTCTTCTGACTTACGCTTATGGAGAAATCTCCTGCGCCCGCACTCTGCCTTCCCGGTTTCCCAGTGACCGACTTTCGTCGACGAGTACGGCCTCGGCGCTTACAGCGGCGGTACCGTCCGGGATTCTCACCCGGTTCCCTTTTCATCCCTGAAGGCTTTGTATACGCCCCAGGGTCACAAAACGAGAATATTCAATTTTTGAAGAAGCTCGCTCTTATTTTTATCTTTCGTAAACGCAGAGCATTCTTTCTACCTTCAATTTATCCTGCCCCCGGCAATCCGTCAACTTCCTTTTGTCGACGTTTATCGACGTTTTTCTACAAAAACCTACAAAATAAGCCTGGATTTATGCTGTCACGAATAGAGAACGACTGTCTTTTCAACAGATTCCAACACCATCATTCGATGCTCCGCTGCCAAATCAAATCTTTTTCATCGCAAGTAATGGTCATTTCATGTGCCAAGGCGACGACGCGACTGTCCCCCTGCAAAACGCCATAATACGAGAGAATAGTCCTTTTGCGTTGAACTTATGGTAAGATGGGATTAGGGGAAATATTAAATGCGAGGTTGGGCCGAAAATGAACGTATCCAACAATAATAAACCGAAACTCTTAATTATCCACGGCTTCGGCGGCGGTGTACATGAAGTAAAACCCTTAGCCGAATATATGATGAATTCAGGATATGAAGTTGCATGCCCGGTTTTAAAAGGCCATTCGGCGGGCAGAAAAGAAATGGCCAAAACAAATCACGCGGAGTGGGTCCGTTCCGCCGAGCTGGAGTTGTTGAAACTGAAAGAATCCGGACACGAGGTTATCCTCATCGGATTCTCCATGGGCGGTCTCATTGCCTTTAACCTTGCCTGCGTCCATGAGGTGAAGGCTATTGTTACGATCAACACTCCTATTTATTATTGGAACCTGTGGCAGGTGGCACGAAACCTGGCGGATGACGTGAAGAACAAAAGCCTTCGCCATACCAGACGGTATATGCGTGCCAAAGGGAACTCCCCCATCAGGTCAATGGCCCAGTTTCTTCTCTTGCTCCACAAAACCAAGGGGAAGTTGAAAAATGTAAATAGTCCCCTTATGATTGTACAGGCGGAAGACGACGATACGGTAAGGCGGAAAAGCGTGGACTACATCAACAAACACGTATCCTCTGACAGCAAGATAATACGGGTTTTCCCCGAAGGCGGGCATTTGATCCTTTTAAGCCATGCGGCGGAGCAGGTTATGTCGTGTGCTGAGGATTTTATACGGCCAAAATAAAACCTGATTGAGACAAGGAGGCCGGCGCAGTATTGTTAAGTCTATACTGCAAGCAATCAGTTTTTATATTGAACTATAAAAACTTAGAATTTTATTTTTTATAATTGACATTATTATTACATCATCTTTAGAGGCAATTAATACAAGGAGTGAACTCATGAATTCTTATGAAAAGTATGTGGGCGAGGCTCTGAAGCTGGGTTTCTCCTATGCCGTTTTAGTGAAAGAGCTTCAGCTTCGCTGCGAGCCTGAACTCCGTGCCTACTGTAACCCGGAACAGTGTGACCGATACGGAACCACATGGGTCTGTCCGCCGGGTTGCGGATCTGTCGCGGAGTGTCAGGAGAGAGTATCGAAATACCGCATAGATATCGTACTGCAAACCGTCGGGGAGATTCCTCTTCACGAAGGCAAATGGGAGCGGCTGAGAAATCTTCAGCGGGAGCACAATACCAGACTTCTCACACTGGCAGATACAGCCCGAAAGTCTGGACTTTCCGTGCTCCCCCTCACCACCGGAGGCTGCATCGTTTGTGAGTCCTGCACCTTCCCGAAAGAACCCTGCAAAGAGCCGGACAGGCGGATGCATTCCCTGTCCGCCTATGGAATCAATGTAGGAGACCTGTGCCGGCAGGCAGGGCTTGGGTATTCCTTTACCGAAGGTATTGTCTATTACACGGCTTGCCTGCTGCTTGCGTAAGTATTTTTCGGACCTTCATCACCGCACATCGCTAATTGCGGTTTTCCTGCACGGATTTTAAAAAATTCTGTATTCTGTGTTCTTCCCCTGCCCTTCCTGAACGAGAAGATTTTGCTCCACCAGGCTGCGCAAGAGTCGTCCCGCCGCAGTTTGCCTAAGTTCTGTAACCTGCTCTACATCTTTACGGGTTATCGCTCCTTTGCTTTTTGCGAGCTCTAAAACCTCTTCCTCCAACCTGCCTCCCCGCGGTTGCCCTTTCCCGAAAGACCTTTCATTCAGATTGGGCAGTATAATTTTAAACGCATTGCTTGTCGTTTCAATTACGGGTTTTTGGGGACTGCCTTCATAGGATTTCATGATCTTTCTCATGCCTGTGCCATAGGCCTCTATCAATTCCAGACGGTAAAAAGTGTTGGCAAGTTTAGGGTTGCGGCAGACGGAAAGTCCCAGCATGATATCGTCCAAAGAAACGCCGGTCAACAGGCCGCCGATAGTGGTAAATTCAATCCGATCCGCGTAGATGCCGATGAGACCGCTTGCGCTGAAGGAATAATCCCGGTGCACAAGAGAATTCAAAAGGGCTTCGCGGACAGCCACCTCCGGATAATCCCGCTTATCGATGCGACGCAATTTATGGAAAGTAGCGCGGGTTTGATTGCGTCTGTCAATATACTCATATATTTCGTTTAGCTGCTGCAGCAGAGAACCGGAAAACTCCCGTCGATCCCGGAATACACTTTGATCCGACGCTTCAAAAACAGCTGCCTTAACCGTATGGACGCATTGGTCGGACAAGAGCTGCCCCAGGTTTGTATAGATTCCATCCCCATTCAGAATTCCCAAAGTCTTCATCTGCGGAACGCCCAGCTCCATCTTTCTCTCGGCAAATTCTCTGCCGGCCGCCTCAAAGGTCAAAGTTTGCTCCAAAGAACGCATATTTTCAAAGTTATCACCGTCTGTTTCCTTTATCATGCGCCTGATTGCAGTATCAGTGGCAGGTACAGATGACGCCCCCTGTCGAACATAAACCCCTTCGGACCGCAGGCCCTTTTGGGCCAGGTAATATGGACGTTCTGTTCCTCGTTGCACTTCCACGGCAACGATTTTCTTTCCGCTTGCATCTTTGATTTCGTAACGGAGAAACATGGTAATGTCCGGTTTTATGCTGTCTCTTACCATATTGACAATCTGCTGCGTCACAGCTTCCGGGTTCAAAATTCCAACAATGCCGCCGTTATCGGCAATTCCGATATATAAGGTTCCGCCTGCACTATTGGCAAAAGCTATGATTTCCTTCTTCACATCATCTGTAACAATTTCTTTCAGTTCCACCGTTTCGTTTTCTTTAAAATCCACACAATCACCTCCTTTATATTATTCTAACCACATTCTAACGATTCTAACGCTTCTTGTCAATATTTGCGTTAGGAATGACGCTCCGCCCTTCATCTACTCCCATGTTACCGGCGATCTGTAGACTTTTCCCCAATTAGAAATCGTAGACATCAAACAATCTTGGCAACGGTAGACTTTTCCTGAACTGGTGATATAATATAGTCAATAAGTCTTCACCCATGTTGAAACCGAATAGCATTTCAAGTGTCCTCCCAGGCCACGGCCTTTGGAGGAAGAATAGGGAACCGGGTGAGAGTCCCGGACGGTTCCGCCGCTGTATGCGTTAGGAATGCGCTCGTCGATACAAGTCAGCCACTGGAAAACCGGGAAGGCAGAGCGTATACCGCAGGAGATTTCTCCGTAAGCGTAAGTCAGAAGACCTGCTTGAAATAACCCTGTCTGCTCGCGAGAACGAGTTCAGGCAAATTATAGTCTGTGGAAAAACGGCCGCGGCAGCTTCAGAAGTTGTCGGGCTGTTTTTGATTCTTCCGGCCCGAAGCGTGATAGCAACGGTTCATAGTCCTTACCAAAGCAGTTTTTCAAAGGAGAGCAACAATGCAATCTATGAAAACCCGTATGAATTTCAGAGTCATTAGCATTTAGTGTAGGTGTTCTTGTTAAAAGCAAAATGAATCAACAGCTGAAAGGAGATATAAAATGAAACGAGATTTCCGGTCAGGTATACAAAGAACCATAGCCATGGTGATAATTCTTGTGTTGTTTCTCACAACATGGTCTTCAGCCGCACTGAGCTCAAATATAGAAGATTCCTATATAGCGCGCGGGGAAATACCAGGTATTGCGTTTCCCTCCATGACTGGCGGCGCATCTGCAAACAAGATAATCGCCATATCGGCGGGGATGTACAATTTCCATTTCCTTGTGAATGACGGAACGGTATGGGTCTACTATAACGGCGAGTGGGACCAGGTATACGGCCTTGAGAATATCGTGAGCATCGACTGCGGCTGGCAGTATAATATCGCTTTGGATGCGAACGGCAATGTCTGGGAATGGGAAAGTGACTGGGGTGCAGGGTATACGCCGCCGGATAAAATAACCGAGCTTTCTAATATTATACAGATATCCAACTCTGATGGAAACTGCATGGCCCTGGCAGAGGATGGCGAGGTATGGGAGTGGAGACGGCAGGGATACCGCTACTCCGGAATCCCGACCGGGCCAACGCAAAGGGATCTTGGAGGATACCCGTGTGCATATGTGGCAGCGGGGAGTGTAAACTTTGCCATTTTGGAGGATTCCCCATATTATGGGAGAACTGTTGTGGGTTGGCCTGTGCACTATGTTATCGTTTACAGTATCTTGGATTCAGTTGTTCCATATGATTCGAATTTAGGGGCGTATATCTTTGCGACGGAGGGAGATTGTTATATTGAAAAAATATACAATGGCATTGCAAATTATTGGGCGTCGGACGATCTGGGCCAAAGCTATATCGGCGGACTCCATTATACATACGAATTTGCGGAGTTTGGTTACGATGATATCGTAGATGTCGGAACGCTGCAATCAGATATTTATAGCCCATATGAAGTATTCCTGAAATCCGATGGCACAGTGTGGATAACTAATCCAGATCCTTGGTGGCCTTCAGTGTATGGAACGCTCACGGAGATAGACCTTGAAAACATTGTTGACGTCACGCTAGCCGGCACGTTTTTGGGATATGCGCTAGACGCCGACGGGATCATTTATATATTTGATGCGAGGAATGGAGCTGTTACAGAAACCATTACCGATTTCGCCGGCATGCCCGTTTCCCTCTTTTGGCCTGTCAGTTCCGGAGAGGTGACACTGTGGTACGGTCAAATTGATCATCTGTATACGGCGGAGCACAAAGGCTTGAATATACAGAACGCTACAAGGGAGTTTGTACGGTCAATCAGTGACGGTGTGGTTTCCCATGTCGGCTATGACCCGATATTTAAAAATGTAGTATTTGTGGACTTTACCCATAATGGATGGCATATGCAGGCGCGCTACGGACATCTGGCATCCAACCCCGGCGTAAGCGTTGGACAGACGATATCCGCAGGACAAGCAATCGGGCGAATGGCCTTGCACGATGATACCGGGAAAGGTTTGTTGCAAGTTGTACTTCGGAAATCGACAAATGGACAGGCGTGCCTGGGGGACGGCACAAACAGCGTTCCTGTCGATCCCATGGACTATCTTGAGAGGCCAGAATACGACAAGCTTTATATAACCCGGCCATATACAACATTGCTTGATATCAATGGGCTGGAAATCGGCAGCGGCGTTGCGCCTGCCGTATCCCAAACACCTTCAGTTCAAGACATACGATATATGTTAAATCTGGATATTGACACGGAATCCGAATGCTATCTTCGCAAATTCTTTGAAGACTGTGTGAACAAGAAAAACACAAATAGTAACAATTCCCTCACTTATAATGAAGCGACTAATACCACAACCATTAAACTAAATGGAACAACTTGGAGCTACGGGCCCAATTTAGGGAATGTACGAATGGTAAATAGCCGGATGGTGGTTGACCATGAGGAACTTTGGTCCCGTTTTATAGTAGGAAGTAGTGAAAAATATGCACGTGTAATAACTGATGGAGAATCTGCAGTTGTTAGTGGTACAGAGTATTGGTTTATCGCAAAAGACATTCTCGGAGCCACTGATTTCGAAGTGACATCAAACATAAATGCAACTATTATTGTTTATAAGAAAACGCTTTTAGGAAAAAAACAATTATATTCTCAAAACGGGACATCCCTTACAAGAACACTCAGCGATAGTATGACGAATAATGGAGCCAATACATATTTAGTTCACATTAAGTCCTCGTCTTTATCAGTATTCACGTGTAAAATTAATACACATATTGATTCAAGGACGAGTAGCACCGGCGGAACATGGACCCCTTATGAGTATTCAGCAAGATATGACCCGAATATTCTTTACACAAAGTATTATTATGCAGATGCCAGCCGTGTCAGCGATCTATATATTATGGTAAGTCATGCGGACTTTCTTGATTTCCAAGAGGATTTTGCTAATGGTACCCGTACTCTTGTGTCAGCGGCGTTGGGCCTTGGGTTCCCCGCGGCGACTAATAAAGTGTTAGGAGTTTTATTTACAGCATTCTCCTTCTTGAAACCTTTTGAGTTCAAGCAGAAAGTGCTCGATGACATAGACGCTGTGGCTGGGCATCAAGGGCAAGATAGTAATAATAAGCCTATTTACAGCAGAGGTATTTGTATCATAGAATATATGTATAATGGATTGAGCTTTTATCTGGTACGTCCTTGGGAAGGTTCCTCCATGAGTGGGCCAAGAGGCTGGACTGGTACTTGGACAATTAACCCTTAATGAGGAAAGATATCATGATAAACAAGTACACAAACTACATTCATTTAGCAATAGACGTATTCCTGTTCTTACTCGCAGTTGGAGCTTGGGCATACTTCCATATCCATGATGACTCGAGATCTGTTTTAATGATAATTTTGGTCTTTGTAGTCATATATAATATTGCAAAAGATATACAGCACGTGAAGCGTCAAATAAGGGACGGTGTAGTACGAAGGAAAATAAATCCTATCCATTTAGCGGTAAGCGTATTCTGGTTCCTGTTCACAGTCGGTGTGTGGATATATGTCCTTATTCGCAATGAGCACCAAACTGTCTCAATGGGACTTGGGGTTCTCGTTGTGCTCCTTATAATAATAAGTGCCATATTGGCAGTGGCATTTTATGAAGATGATTACGAGGAAGAATAATATTATACTTGATGATATTTACTAATTACGGTTATCCATGAGTCCCCTTTGTATTTGACAAATTTTCATATGAGCCCGGTGATGGAATTGTCATTGAAAGCACTGTTCCTAACGCCGAGCATGGCGCTCTTCCAAATGACAAGGGTGATAGCGAAAGTGAAATCGGTTCTTAGGACTGATATTTGGGGGCAATCCTCACCGTTAGCAGACGAGTTACAGGCAGATGCGGCAATGGATGGTAGTGAGTCGCGGGGCAATGGGACGATTTCGGTTGTTGTCGAGGGGGTGGCCCAAATCGAGATACGTGACAAAAATGGAAACCTCGTGTATGAAGATTGGGAGGCTCTTTACATTCAGGATTCTTTTGGAGCTGCCGAAAGAATCGGGGCTGTCTGGATGGTAAGGCCTGAGGTCAACAGAAAACAATATGTCCTTAATTCCGGCGACTATACCATAGATTTGTCCGGTTTGAAAACGGATGGTGAGCGTGTAGAAGCGTGCATAATTTATGTGGATACGGATTATCGTCATCAGTCGGTTGAGACATATTTAGATTTTCACGGGGCAAAGGAAGCCAGGATTATCCTCAATCCGGAGAATGCCGTCGTGTCAATCGAAGCTCCTTCCAGACTTTCTTCTCCTGAGCCTCAAACCGTTTATCTGGATCCCACAAATGTCTGGAGTAAAGAGGAAATAAACCGTCTTAACGAGGCGACAATAGACAAGGCAAAGAGCTTGTACTAACAGGAAGCCATAAAAAAGTATACCATATGTGGCGATAGGATCACCGGTCATATCGCCACATAAAACTAAGACACATATCTCGTATGAAATTAATATTCATGTATGAAGCGGGGGCACAATATGAATAACAAAAGTACTACACTCACAGTCTTAACTATTTTAACGATATTGAGTTGGAATTCCCATTTGGTTTTTTATATTTGTGATCAAATTGTGCCACTAGGAGAAATTGCATGGGATAGTTTGGCATCATGGGTTCTTTTCATACTTCTTTATAGCCTGTATATTTGTCCGGCGATAGTCGTGACCATATCCTCGATACTTTTCTATAAAAATTACCGCAAATCGAAGTTCAAGTTTCAATATCGGAATTGGCTCATCGCAATTATGTTTATGAACATCCTTTATTACATTTTATTATTTTTAACGTTAGGCATGGGATATAGAGAATTGCGTCCCGATATTTGGTTCCAATATACACAGCTTGTTACGTTTGTGAATTTAATGTAAGAATCGTAAACTGCGCAAAGGCAATAAATGAGGATATAACGAAATTCCGCCAAAATAGATGTTGTGCCGCAAGGAATAACGCCTATTTTATGTTAAAGAGCAAATGGAAGAAGTCCGAATAATGTATTGCTAAAAGTTATACAATAGAATATAATATAAAAAAGAAAAATGAAAGGTGGAATCATTGTGGCCCTTAAAACAGCAAATGTTCTCGCGCGCGTCGAGCCGGATATAAAAGAAAAAGCGGAATCAATCATGGCAAAGCTGGGGGTTCCAGCTTCCGTTGTAATTAATATGCTTTACAAGCAAATCGTCATGACGAAAAGTATCCCATTCTCTCTGTCAATCCCTGCCACTCCGGTGACGCTTGATGAAATGGACGTAGCGACATTTGATGCAATCATGCAAAAAGGATTGGATGAGGCAACAGCAGACCGTTCCCGTCCTGCTTCTGAGGTATTTTCCGAATTAAGACGAGGCCTATAATTGATGGAGGATAAGACTTATTTTGTTAAAATCACCACTCAGGCAGAGGAACAGCTACAAGCAATTGTTAAATACATTGCTTCCGAGTTAAATGCTCCCAAAGCCGCTTTGCACTTGCTTGATGAAATTGAAAACGCAACTTCATCGCTGTCTCAATTCCCCCAGCGGATTGCATTGACAGAAGAAGAACCGTGGCGAAGCTTAGGGATTCATAAAATGCCGGTTAAAAACTTTCTCATCTACTTTTGGATTGACGAAGAAAATATTAAGGCTCAGGTTACTGCTGTTATCTATGGCAGGCGTGATCAAATAAAGCGGCTTTCACAGATGGATATGGAAAAAGAATAAAGTCGTGCGGCAAGAAAGCGCAACGCCGGTTATGAAACATTAAGTTCATTTCGCTCCAACTGCTGACTGCACCATTGCTAAGGGGGTAACTTTGTTTTTTATATTTATGATCAAATTGTACCAGTAGCAGAAATTAATGGAATAGCTTGGCATTGAGCGTTTACTTCTTTCTTCTTCTCTGCCTGTATCTCTGTCCTGTACTGGTTTTAATTATATCTTGATCATTTTCTATACATATTACAGCAACTCAAAATTCAAGTTTAAATACCGGAACTGGCTCATCGCAATTTTGATTATGAACATCGTCTATTACATTTTCTTTTTCTTAATGTTATCCACAGGGCATAGAGAATTTCTCCCCGATATTTGATTCCAGTATACACAACTTGTTACACGGTTAAATTGATAGGCATTTTGGAATTGGTTGTGCCACCTTAGATGATGCAATCAAAATACTTCATGTGAAACCGCACTGACCACTTACAGTAATTCTTTAGATTCCTCACTAAATCATCAGCAAAGCTGCGGGCCAGGTCTTGCCGGCCCTCCTGTAACGGCGACAGGGAAAAGCGCGCCTGCTGCTGAACGGCGACCACTTCCGCAAATCTCTCCCCTGCTTCCTGCCCCAGTATTTCCGTGATTGTATCCTTCAAGCTGTACAGGGATCCGTTTTGATAAGGTATACCCATATACTCCAAAAGCCGCACGATGTACGCGGTCCAAAGTTCCGCGGCCTGTTCAGGGCTGCAGTTTCTCACAAGTCGCTCCCAGCGTCTGCGCAGCCAGAGGCGTCGAAAGATGAGGATGAGGAATGCCAGCGTTGCCAAAAGTAAAATCCCTATCAGAAGCCACAATAGCATGGCGAACATGTCTATGGGCTCCGGCGGCGTCTCCTCTTCTTCCGCCGCGCCGCCGGCATTATGCGGATCCTGTTCTGACCGATTTTCAGAGGACACATCGGAAGGTACTGCTTCAAAGGGTATAAAGCCCACTCCGTCCCGATAGATTTCCACCCAGGCGTGGGCGGCGGCCTCTCGGATCACGACCGGGTTATCCTCCTCCAAAGCCGCGGCAGCATCCTCCGCAGAAATATAATATCCCTCTACATAACAGGCGGGAATACCAAAGCTGCGGAACAGCAGGGTTGCCGCGGTAGCGTAGTGCACGCTGTATCCCTCGCGGCTCTCATTGAGCAAAAAAGTGAGAAAATCATCCTCTCCCTTATAAACCGGAGGAACCTCATTGTATATCACCGCCGCGGCAAGGAACTCCTGTACCGTTTTCTGCGCAGCAGTGAAGCTCAGCCCACTCTCCGGCAGCTTCTGCCCTCCCAGCAGAGTCTGAATGGTGTTTGCAGCCTCTTCCGGAACATCCAGATAGTTGGCATACACATACTCACGGTACACATTCTCACTCTGCAAATACGCCATGACCTCCTCGTCTTCTTCGCGCCACGCCTGGCTGAGCCTGGTATAAAGTTCTTCATAATCCGCCACGGAGCGGTTGGTCATATAATATTCATATTCCCTTTCTCCCCACAGCCCTTTCGCAGGCAGATCCGCATCCCCGATCTGCATTTCGTCCGGGGCTCCGGTTTTCAGTTCATAGGGCGCATAGCGATATCCGGAATCCGCCATTTCGTTTTCCACTGATACGGCTATCAACGCGGTCTCCATATTCAGAACGTCCGCCAGCAGGGCGATCTGATTCTGTCCGTAGAAACCTCTGGAATGAAGCCAGGAAAAATCCGCAGCCCTCTCCGCCTTTTTCGCCGCGGGCAATCCCGTCCACCCGTCACCCAGGTATCGTTCTCCTACAAATCCCCGCAGGTATAGCCCCGCCGGCTCAGACATGGTCACGGTCATCACCCTTTTGTCTTCCTCCGGTATAAAATCGCCCAGCTTTGAGAAATTGCCCCGGGGCAGTATCTGCTTGTCCTGTACATAGCGCAGCGAATAAATCCGTTCCTCCGTCTTTCTCCGGGCAGACTCCGCGCCGGCAGCATCATCGCCTAAAATCAACGCCGGCGCCAGTGATATGGACAGGAGGACCCCTGCCAGCCCCAGAAGCCAGAAGACCATGCCGCCCCGGTCGGAAAAGCTGTTTCGGCGTGTTATTTTTCGCCCAAATGCCACAGCCGTCGCCAATGTCAAAAGCACCGCCCAAGCATCGGGAACATACAGGCCTGCCAGAGCTGCAGCCAGAATTACAGCACCAAAGGCCAGTAGTAAGGATAACCTGCCCTTTGCCGACCAACCTGTGGCAAGGCCGATTATCGCCGCGGGAATTGCCAGAAACAGAGCGGCACAACGAGGATACAAGCTTTCCGGAACGCCTACCGCATACCGGGGGAAAATCCGCCCCAACTGAACCTCCAAACCTGCGGACACCTGGTTCAAGGTAATGTTCCAGCCGTCGATGATCCACTGACCCGCCGCCAGGGCGTAGACTGCCAGCAGAATCATCCCTGCATATTGCAGCAATCCCCATTTGCCGGGCAAACCGCAGCTTATAAAGCAAAATAACGCACCAGTTACCGTCAATATAGTCAGATAATAGCTCCCGGAGGACAAACCCAGCCCGTTCCAAAGGCAGCCGTATATGGAAAACAGAATTGTCAGGCCCAAAATAAAGCGGCCCAAAAAGTCCGTCGTACTGTCAGAATCCTGATGCAGAATTATGTGAAAGCTCTTGTCTGTTTTATCTCTCTCCAATATTGATGCTCCTTAAATCACCACGTTACGCAGGGCGGTTTTATAGTCCCCGGGGGAAAATAAATAGCACTTGAGGTCTCCTGTGCTCTCCCCTTCGCCGGTTTCGCTGCATAAAAAGACAGTAGCCTTCCCCACCGAGGAAAGAGTCTCCAAATCCTTGGATATTTGTGGTGTGAAAAAGGCAAGCAACGGATATTGTCTGCCATTGACCATCTTTAACAATTCCGGGATGCCATTTCCATTTTCTTGAGATTTCAACAGCTGATGTACAACGTCGTACAAGTCCTCTACAGTTGTGATATCCCGAATGGGACTTTCCCCTCCGCCTAAAACCAAACTATAGGGAATCTCTTCCTCCGCCAGATGCAAACACAGGGACATTACCGCTTCCGCTAAAGCATCCGACACCGGGGGCGGCGCCGGAACGGATTTATCCCAGAAGATTAAAAGAGCCCTCTCAAGAACGACAGATGGGTCTTTGACAATATATTTATCAAATTTTTGCGTCAGCTTCCAGTGTATTTGCTTCAGGCTGTCTCCCTCCGCATAGTCACGGATCTGAAAGGGCTCGGAGTAGTCCTGTCCTTTGCGGCTCAGATTCAGAACATTATCACCCAAAGGGGTTTCATTTCCGGAAAGCCGTATCGACATAGGAAAAGTCTCCGGCAAAACCGTACGTTTTTCCATCAGAGAGACGTCCTTCTTCCATCCGAGCAATCCAAAAGAATCAAAAATCCGCAGCTGTGCGGCGGAAAAACGGAATCTTCCGCAATAAGTTGTATTGAAGGCAAAGCTCACTCGCTTTGTTCTCTTTGGCGGTATCGGACAATCGATGCACAGAGTGCTTTTCTCCCCTGTCAGCTGGTTTATCACGTCTATCTCCGCCCTTACCCGCGCAAGGGGGACCAAAGAGCTGTTTTTTACATCCAGCCATCCGTCGGTGGAAGCGGCTTTCTGCGGTCCCACAGGAAGATGCAGCCTGCAGGATACCCCTTGGGCTGCCAGAGCGGCCAGGATAATCGACAGGCCCGGCAGCAGAAGTGACGACAAAAACACAGCCAGCGCAGTCCAACTGCCGGTAAGCCTCCAGGCGAATCCGCATAAAAGTATCGCCGCCACCCATGCAACAAGCCGAAAGATCATTTTAATTCCTCTAACACAGGCATATCTACCTGCTGCAAAATTTCCATAATAATATCGGCGCCGTCCACCTCGTTAAACCGGGCTTTGCTGCTGAGGATCAGCCTGTGGGCGTATACGTCCGGAGCCACCGTCTCCACATCCTCGGGAACAGTAAAATCACGGCCCCCCAGATAAGCCCGGGCCTTGGACATGCGGCACAGAGCCAGAGCGCCCCTGGGGCTCACGCCCAGACTCACCATTGGGTGGTTCCGGGTAGCCTCTGTCAAGTCCGTGACGTACTTATAAATCCTGTCGTCCATATGTACGTTCGCCACCTCCGCGATGGCTGCCATAAGCTCTTCCTTAGATAAGGCGGGGGATATCAGGTCAAGGGGATTGGTATTTTTCCTGTCGCGCAGAATGGTGATCTGGCTGTCGCTGTCGGGATAGCCCATAGTCAGGCGGATCATAAACCGGTCCAGCTGTGAGTTGGGCAGCATCTGCGTCCCGGCGGCGCCCACAGGGTTCTGCGTAGCCAGCACAAAAAAGGGATCCGGCAGCGAGTGGGTAACGCCGTCCACCGTCACCCCGCTCTCTTCCATAGCTTCCAAAAGGGCGGACTGGGTTTTGCTGCTAGTGCGGTTGATTTCGTCGGCCAACAGGATGTTGGTCATAATGGCTCCCGGCTTATATTGAAATTCGCCGGTACTCTTATCCAGAACGGAAAATCCTATGACGTCGGAGGGTACGGTATCCGAAGTAAACTGTATTCTCCGTGTCCCCAGATTCAAAGTCCGGGCAAAGGCCAGAGTCAAAGTGGTCTTCCCGACCCCCGGCACATCCTCTAAAAGCACATGACCGCCGGCCAGAATAGCCATGAGAACTTTGCCTATGGTCTCATCCTTGCCGACGACTACTTTTCGGACTTCATTTTGTACATGTTCGAGTTTATTTCTCATTTTCTCTCTTTCCGCATTTCCGAATGAAGAAGCTTACCGGGGCATTGCGCCCCGGCTAGCTTCTTCATTTCATACTTTTAACGCCGCTGCTATTTAAGAAACCCGTCTTCTGCGTATAAAAACGGCATAAGCTCCGGCAAGGGCCAGCGCGGCCGCGCCGCCGACCAGCAATATCACGGGCAGGTTGCTCGTCCTGCTGACCTCTTCCACGTCCGCATCCACCTTCAGATCCTCATCCGGGGTTTCTTCCGGAACCTCAGGCTCTTCGGGAACTTCCATATCCTCGGGATCTTCCGGTTCCATCTCCTCGGGGATATTTATCTGCGGCACAGAGACCCCCGGTTCCCGGCTCTGACTGGAATCGCCGGGCTGTGTGCTCTCCGTTTCAGAAGCCACTCCGGAACCATCACCGGTACCTCCGGTACCATCCCCTGCTCCGTCTCCCGTCCCCGTACCCGGAAGTTCAGGTTCTATGGGTTTCTTCTCCTCCGGCGGCTCGGGATCAGGCCGTTTGTTATTGCCTACCTGCCGCAGTTCGAAAACTCCCTCAACCTCTGCGCCGCCCTCCGGCATTTCAAAAGTAAGGCCGTTAAGAGTTTGTCCGTTGACGGTGAGGCTGGTCAGCACATAAGCGTATTGGGGACCGTACTCTTGATTTTCGGTGTACTCGTCGGGGGTGGCTGTGACTTTTATCGTATTGCCCTCACCCAGATAGATATCAGAAATTTTACCCTCGATGGAGATCTCGCCGTTACCGGTAGAGGACACAGTGGCGGGGTAGAAAGTGGGTCTGCCCAGAACCGGATAACCCTTCTCCGTGTTCTGAGTCCAAATTTCTTCTTTACTGCCGCTGTCGGTATCCAGCAGGTGCGCGGCTCTGCCGCTTTCGAAATCTGCCGCAGGAAGCTGTGTAACACCGTTGCCTGTATTTGGATCTGTAATCTCCGCACTTACGCCGTCAACCGGCCTGACACCGTAGTAGCTGTCCGTTATATCGGAAGCCATGCCTGCAATGGCGCCTACATTATTGGTGCCATCCGGCGCCTGAATTGCCGAGCCGTACCAGTATGAATTTTTAACACTGACGTTGTTGCCGACCAAGCCGCCTACTTGACCCTGGCTACCGCTTACATATACATTACCCGTACTGTAACTGTTTTCAATAGTGTTTGTTTGAAGCCCCTGTCCTGCGATACCACCGGTTGCGCCGCCGGTACTATAAATGTCCCCTGTGTTTGCACAGTTTTTTACTGTATATGTCTGCATTCCTGCCGTGTTAGAACGGGCAATAATGCCGCCGACGCCGTATGCGCCGCCAGGATGGGTCGCGCGGATGGTTGCCCCATTATAGCAATTTTCAATTTCTCCAAATGCATATACCAGAATACCGGCTACTCCGCCCTGTCCTGACAAGCTCGTCCCGCCGTAACCGGTAATAGACACGCCATCCTCTACTATACAATTTTTAATCAACAAATACCCATTGCTGCTGGAAATACTGACGATACCGGAAACACATTCCCCGCCGTTAAGTACACTGCCGGCCTTGATTACGCAATTGTCAACGGTACCTCCGGCCATGTAATAGGCAATACCCGCCAGTGCTTCACTGGAGTTAAGCTTACCGGAGACTGTACAATTTTCAATTGTACCCCTGGATGCATTGTAAACAATGCCCGCGATTACATCCTCTACATTGTTTGCTAAAATGTTAAGATTTCTTACTGTGCCGCCGTCTCCGGAACTGGCTCCAATGGTTCCAAATAGCGGATTCCTCTGTTTATCATTCAGGGTAATGGTATATCCGTCGCCGTCAAAAATACCATGGAAGGGATTTTGAGGAGTGGGGACACTTTGACCACCGATGGCGATCCAGTCCGCCGGTAGTTGAATATTGGCTGTCAGGCGGAAGGTTGCGCCGCTATACCGGTTTCCCCCGTTGACTGCGTCCCGCAGTGCTTCCAGGGTAGCCAGATCCGGAATTTCATAAAAGCCATCCTCACTGAACAAACTGTCGGTCCATACAGCCGTCAGGGTCATGCTCTCTGTAACTGTGTTCTCAAAATTCCAAACGCTGCCGTCATCCGTTTCCCAATGGCTTAGCTCATACGCCGTAGAACCGGACACAGCTCTTTCTATCTCCGGCGCTGACACTTGTGAACCGCGTTCCACCGTAACAGCTAAAACGGAAACTGCAGCCCCTCCCTGCTTAATGCTGCCGCCGCCGGCGTTGAAGATAACTACGCACTTACCGTCTTCTGCCCAGCCTGCGTACAGGGTTAGAGTTCCTGTCACCGGCGAGCTGAAGTCATAGGACAGGGTACCAGACTCGTCAGTATACCAGCCTCGGAACGTATATCCTTCTCTTGATGGAGGGGAGGGTCTGCCCACTTGCTCACCATCAAGGACTATAGAGATTCGCGTATTGTCATCGACACCGCCAAAGGTGCCCTCCCCCGCATGGAAGATCACCAGGTGTTTTCCGGTGACCGACCAGCCGGCGTACAATATCAGATCGCCCCGGACAGCCGTGGCGAAGTTGTACGCTTCAGTACACTCCTGATCGGTATACCAGCCGGTAAAGACAAACTTCTCTGTCAGCTCTCCGTCTCGCTCAGGGGTATCCGGCTCAGGAACCATGCTGCCGGCCATAATTGGTCCATCTTTAGTCGTATCTCCGTCGGACCATTTGCCTCCGTTGGCGTCAAAGGTTACGGTATACTGTTCATCAGGGTTTTCCGGTTTGGCCGCAAAGACGACAAGAATGGACGCATCGCTGTTTTCGGGCATGACGAAAAATATGGTTTTCTCCTCCTGGTTCAGCGTCGCCTTACTGGAAGACGGAAGGATAACAATCTGTTCGATTTGATAACCATCCTTGAGCGTATAACCCGCCGAAATCTCTTCCCCCTGAGAAACATAGACTGTAATGCTGTTCTCCCCATCAGCAGTATCGCCGTCAAGCATCAGACTGTTCACGAGCTCAGGTTCCTCTTCCGGCAGGGGCTCATCTACAAATCCTTCCTCAGGCCCGCTGACAAAAAGGATCAGCTTATAAACCGCTGGATGATTGGCATCCGAAGGAACCGGATACTCTGCTCCCTGCCCCCACATCTCCGTACGGCCGCTGCTTCCTCCCCGGTCCAGTAAATACGCCACCTCACCGGAAGCAAATGCTTGCGGATTTTTGGGAATAGCATACGCGCTGTCCAGAGCAGCCACTATGGTTGTATCTTCCCCTGTGGACGCCCGCACCGCATCCAAACGGTAATAGCTGTTCACCGTGTAAGCAAAGCCTCCGGCGACAATACCTGCTACCCGTTGTGCATCCTTAGCTATCAAATCGCCGTAATTAAAACTATTTGTTATATAAGAGTACGGTGCGTTTGCAGTTCCACATATGCCCGCAACAAATGTTGCACTGCTGTCTCCCTGTATTTCTCCAAGATTATAAAGTCGTTGCGGTTGAGACGAGTTTCCGCCCATATATCCCCAGGATCCGGGTAAATATCCGATAACACCTGCTGCATAGCCGCCGCTGCTCTTTACCGTCCCGGTATTATAGCAGTCCGCCACTAAACTCTTCGTATTGACAATCTGCCCAAACACACCGCCGATATAAGTTCCGCTGCCTGCTACCTCACCTCTGCTGTAAAAACCGGTTATCGCCTGTCCCGGTGCGTTTAAATTTCCCACCACACCGCCGGTATTGGTACCGTTGCCGGTCACTTTGCCGGCGTTATAGATACCGCTGACCGCTTTTCGCATGGAAGAGGTACTGCCGGCCACACCGCCGGTATTGGTATTGCTGGCGGTACTGGTACCGGTCACCACACCGTCTTCAGCGTTGTAGCAGCCGGAAAGCCATCCATTGGTTCCCAGTGAGCCTGCCACGCCGCCGGTATTGGTTCCGCTGCCTTTGACAGATGCGCTATTGAAACAATCCACTATATCCGTATAGGTACCGCTCAGACCCAGAACACCGCCGGTGTTGTTTCCGCCTTCGACAGTACCCAGATTTCGGCTGCCCCTGATTTTAAGATAATTTCCAGTTCTGCCGGCCACGCCTCCGGTACCGGCTGCTCCCGTAACCTCACCCGTTTCTGCGTTGTAGCAATTGTCGATTTCCGCAGATGTCTCCGCCGTAGCATTTGCGCTCAGGCCAAGAACACCGCCGGTGCTGGCTGCTCCCTCAATGATGCCCTCGTTATAGCAGTTTTTCAAGGAAAATGCCAGCCCCAGATTGCCGGCTACTCCCCCGGTGCCTGCGCCTGTTCCCTCGATAATACCGGTCGCCGCATTGAAACAGTCTTCCATACTAACAGCCGCCGCAGTGGCCGCACCGACCACACCGCCGGTACTGGTTGCGCCGCTGACCACAGCTTCATTAAAACAACTCTCGAATG
>WPCH01336860.1_pt1 | contig 99377 bp, 94 predicted proteins | sample 5399881 | NCBI WGS metagenome assembly WPCH01 (sample SAMN12869468, study PRJNA574797) | sludge metagenome | isolation source: wastewater treatment of pH5 | place: China:Beijing | collected 2019-05-20 | reverse complement strand
TTGATTACTACAACCATCGTCGAATTAAGACGAGGCTTGGCTGTAGCCCAGTTCAGTATCGAGAACGAATAACAGCATAATAAAAATACCGACCAGATTTTCTAGTCGGTATGTGGTCTAACTATTGGGTCTCACTTCATTCGTTTTGTGTCAGCTTTTTTTAGTTGTTCAAATGGATAATTTTTTTCACATAATCTTTGCTTTCTAAAACTTGTTTTTGTGTGAAAAAATTTTTTTAACTCTTATTTTTAACGTTCGATTTACTGATTTGTTAGAAAATCGTAAAGATAAACTATTGGCTGATAGGCTAGAATGTGATAGATTAAATGTTAGCGTTAAACTTAGTTAAAGGAGCCGATCACTAAGTGAAAAAAAAATGTCCAAAATGTAGATCAAAAAAGATTAAAGGCCAAAAAGTTTGTCCAGATTGCGGCTTTAGCCTTGAAGAAAATGATCAGCACATTCAAAATGAACGAGATGTTGTCGAAACAACAGACCAATCTCTTGAACAAATTCCTGAAGAAAATAATCAACCAGATTTTCCAGATACAGAGTTAAATGACCCAATCGAATGGTCAGAGCTAAAAGATTTGCCACTTGAATCAGTTATGGAATTGTTTGATACGTCTGAAACCCCAGAAGAAACAGCAGTAAAAGAAACTGCAGGTGAACAATTGGAAGAAAAGAAAGAGAAAGCTGTCAAACCTATGAAAAAAAATCAAGATAACCAACCAGAAAATCAAAAAGAAACCAAAGTGAAACAAGAACTTTCGATTGATGAAACGGTTGAAAAAGAAAAACAAGAACGCATTGCACAGCTAAAAGAAAATGTTGAAAAAGAAGATAACCAGTCAATTCTTGCAGCGTACATTCAGGCTCATCGTGAAGACGTGGATGAAGAACAATCAAAAGAATTAATGCAAATGATCCACGAAAAGATTGCTGCTGAACAGGCACCTGAGATTGCAGAAGATGTAGCAGATATCAAAGAAGAAAACCGTACTGACACAGAAGCTATCGTATCTGATTCTGCTAAGAGTGACGACAAAAAAGAAAAAAACATAGAACATTCAGAAGATTTGGCAACAAAAGAAAAAACTGTTGAGCAAGTTGTCGATGACCAGAAATCTAAAGTTGACGAAGCAAAAAAAACAGTAGAAAAAGCAACTGAAGAACCAACAGTTGTTTCTAAGAAACAATCAACAAAAGATGAATCCTTAAAAGTTGCTAAAAAAAATACAAGCAAAGCTGTGCCAGTTCAAGTAAAAAAAGAGAAAATGAGTTCTAAAAAAAATGCCGATGCAGTGAAACAATCAACGAAAGAAACGGTTGAGCAAACAACTGTGAAGCCTGAAAAGCTTGAAAAACCAACTGTAACATCCGCTACAGATAAAGAAGCCTTTCAAAAAGAATCAGAACCGACAATGTCAGAAACAAAACAACCAACTGAACAACCAAAAAAAGCTAAAAAAGGACCTTATCTTTTATTAGCTGCAGTTATTTTATTAGGTGTTGGTGGTTGGGCATACTATGACAATCAGCAAAAAGTCGAAGCCGAGCGAATTGCTGAGGTAGCCAGACAAGAAAAGCAAGTTTCTGAAATGAAACAAGAACTAGCTAGTTTTTATGTTGATGATACAAATGAGTTCATTCGTACAGACCACTTGAATCAAGACTTGCCAAAAATCAAGCAAGAGTTAAAAGAAGTTGACTCTACAAAAGATTATCAAAAATTAAATGAAACATACAACGACATTCAAGAAAAGATAATCAGTATCAAAAAAGTAAATGATTTGTTTACTGAACCTGTGATTGAAGATGATCATTTAGTTGAACAGCCAGTACTAAAAAATACTGATAAAATCGAGGCAATTGAAACAGATGATTCAGCTTTTGGAGCGCTTATTCAAAAAGCACAACAAGAGGCAAAAAAACAACTTGAACAAATTGAAACAGCTAAAGAAAAAATAAAAGTTGTGTATCAAAATGAAAAAGTTGTTGATTCAGCTACACGTGATCAATACAAAGTAGCGAAAGAAGCGGTTGATAAAATCGTAAACAAAGAACTTGCCGAGCCGTTCAAACAACAATTAACAAAAGTAGATCATCAATTAGCTGAAAAAGAAAAACAAGCAGCTGAGAAAAAGGCTGCGGAAGAAAAAGCAAAACAAGAAGCAGAGCAAAAGGCAAAAGAAGAGCAAGCCGCTGCGGCTCAAGCAGCCGCCCAAGCAGAAAAAGCAGCTCAAGAAGCCGCGAAAGCAAGTACAGCTTCTGGTACGACTACTGTAGGTTCAGGTTCAACAGCAAATCAACCAATCATGGGAACGAATGCAAGTGATGTAGCAGATAGTTCTAATACAGCGTGGAACTGGGCATCTGGAGTGAGAGAAAGTGTCATTGCTACGTGTATTCAACGAGGCTATATTGTCGAAGGCGGCTATAAGTTAGAAAAAGCGCAAATTAAAAATGGTGAGGGCTATTATAATCTTTATGCGACTTCAACCAAATCATCTCTAATGAGTGGTATTGGGGAAAGTGCCTTACCATTTTATATCGTAACAATCAACTGTAAAACAGGTTGGTTTGGCGGGAATGGAAGTAATTAAAAAACTTACTAATCTAACAGATGACTGGCTTAGGCGAATCAGGATGAATGATTCGCCTAAGTTTTTTTTATGGAGTACTGCTTCGAACATTGTTCTTGGTGAAAGCTGTATGTTATGATAGCAGAGAAAAGTGACGGGAAATCAAAGCCTTTCAATTAAAAGGAGATCGAAATGAATAATTTATTAGCAAACATATTTACAGGAATTATTATTGATGAAAATGAAAAAAATTATTTTGTCCAAAAAAACGGGCAAACTTTTGGATTAAGCAAATCAGAAGGAGAGCATCAAATTGGTGAAGCGGTCGAAGGATTTGGTTATCAAAATCAAAAACACGAAAATCGTTTAACAACATTGATTCCTAAAAGTCGCATTGGTCATTATGCCTTTGGAACCGTAACAGCAACTAGAAGAGATCTAGGTGCTTTTGTTGATATTGGCTTACCAGATAAAGACTTTGTTGTTTCTTTAGACGAGTTACCCACGATGACAGAATTGTGGCCTAAAAAAGGGGATCGATTGATGATTGCTTTGAAGGTGGATGCAAAAGATCGCATTTGGGGTGAACTCGCAGATGAAAAAATCTTTAAGTCATTGAGTAAACATGGGAATGAAGAGTTAAAAAATAAAGATATTTCTGGAACAACGTACCGTTTGAAATTAGCAGGAACGTATGTCTTAACCGATGATTTTTATGTGGCGTTTATTCATCCTTCCGAACGTTATCAAGAGCCACGATTAGGCGAACACGTGAGCGGTCGTGTTGTAGGCGTTCGACCAGACGGTGTTTTGAATATTTCGTTGAAACCACGTGCGCATGAAGCCATCAGTGATGATGCACAAATGATTTTGACAATTTTAGAGCGCTCAGCAGAAAAACAATTACCATTTACCGACAAATCAGATCCGGAAGATATCATGAAAACTTTTGGAATCAGCAAAGGCGCCTTCAAACGTGCAATGGGTAATCTGATGAAGCAAGGATTAATCAAACAAGAAGATGGCGTCACAAAATTAATTGAAAAATCTAATTGAGAATATCTTGCATGTTTTTCTTAACTAGCTTATAATTATTATAATTTAACAAAGTATTATCATTTGTTTATTTGTAATTATTATAAATTGTTGGAGTTGAATTAATGGATGAATGCTATATTGGCAATGAAAAAAACGAAACAACAATTACATGAATCGGGTTTTAAGTTAACTCCGCAGCGAGAGGCGACACTGCTCGTACTTTTAGAAAATGAAAAAGAGCATCTGTCTGCTGAAGAGATTTTCTTTTTAGTTAAGAAAAAAAGTCCAGAAATTGGTCTTGCAACGGTTTACCGAACATTAGAAATTCTAACTGATTTAAAAATTGTCGATAAAGTGAGCTTCAATGACGGATTAGCACGCTACGATTTACGAAAAGAGGGTGCGAAACATTTTCATCACCACTTGTTATGTCTTAATTGTGGTGCTATCGAGGAAGTTGAAGAAGATCTTTTAGGAGAAGTCGAACAAGTTGTTGAAAAAAGATATCATTTTTTAGTGAAAGATCATCGTTTGACCTTTCATGGAATTTGTCACGACTGTCAAGAAAACGAAAAGAAAAAGTAGCCCGTCTGTTAAAAGACGGCTTTTTCTTTGTGCAGATAACGTAAATGGACTATCGAAATAAGGGTGTATCTGATATGATAGAGAAAGCATGAGGTGGGTTATAGTATGAAAGAAGAACTAAGTGAGTACCTTCATTATTTGAATATTGAACGTGGACTCTCGGCCAATACGCGTAAAAGTTATGAACGTGATTTGGAACAATATTTGCATTTTATGGAAGAAAAGAAGATTACCTCTTGGCAAATGGTCGATCGTTATCTAGTTATTCAGTATTTAGAAAAACTACATGAAGAACAAAAGGCGACTGCGACAATTACTCGAATGATTTCTAGCTTGAGAAGATTTCATCAGTTTTTGCGACAAGAACGCTATACAGACCATGATCCTATGCAGCATATTGATACACCAAAGAAGGCACAAAAATTACCAAGTACGTTGACACTTAAAGAAGTCGAAACATTGATTGAAACACCAGATACATCCAAAACATTAGGGATTCGCGACCGAGCAATTTTGGAAGTCATGTATGCAACTGGCATGCGGGTCAGTGAATTAATCAGTCTAAAATTAGGTGATCTTCATCTTTCCCTCGGCTTATTACAAACAATTGGTAAGGGAGATAAAGAACGAATCATTCCTTTAGGAGACTATGCAATTCAATGGTTAGAACGTTATTTGGATGAAGCGCGCCCTCTGTTAGTAAAGGATACTTCCGAACTACATGTATTTGTAAACAATCATGGAAAAGGACTCTCTCGACAAGGAATCTGGAAAAATTTAAAACAATTAGTACAACAAGCAGGTATTCGTAAAGATGTCACACCACATACTTTACGTCACAGTTTCGCTACACATTTATTAGAAAACGGAGCAGACTTACGGACGGTACAAGAACTATTGGGACATGCAGACATCTCAACAACACAAATCTATACACATATCACTAAGAAAAGAATGACAGATGTTTACAAGCAGCATTTTCCAAGGGCTTAATCAGAGGAAGGTGAAACAATGTTAACACATTACCGAAAAGAGAACCGAAAAATTGCAATGGGCTTATTAAGCTTTCATAAAAAATTGACGGATCAAACCGATTTGTTAAAAGAAATCGATGTTTATGAGGCAGAAAATGATTATGAACTGTTTTTCTTCACACCAGAAGACTCGACAAATATTCAAGGAATTATCGGTATTGAATGGATCGACAAGAATCAATTAGTCATTCATGATATTTCGTTGAACCCTTCTTATCGAGGAGAAAACATGGGATTCTTGATGCTAAATGAGCTTCAAGAAAAATATCCAGAAGTGACTTTTTTAGCAACTGAGGTTACGAAACCTTACTTGTCTAAATGGCAATGAAGCATAATGAAGAAAGAGTGAATCATTTGACTGAAATCAATATTAAACTAGATATTTTTGAAGGACCACTGGATTTATTGCTTCATTTGATTCAGCAAATGGAAATTGATATTTATGACATTCCAATTGCGACAATTACTGAGCAATACATGAACTATATTCATACGATGAAAACAATGGAGCTAGCGCTAGCGGGAGAATACCTGGTGATGGCAGCTACATTGATGGCAATCAAAAGTAAAACATTATTGCCTGTTCAGGAACTCGCCATTGAAGATGATTTAACGTGGGAAGAAGATCCACGAGACGAATTGGTTACGCAACTTTTAGAATATCGAAAGTACAAGTATGCAGCAGAAAAACTAGTTGAAAAAGCTGAGGAACGTAGTTTATATTACTCAAAAGAGCCAACGATGGTAGAAGACTTAGCAGAAAAAGAATTGCCTCTCAAACGTGGACAAGTAAAAAAAGTCGATTTATTTCGGGCGATGCAAGCCATTTTGGAGCGCAAACAATTTTCACAAAAAGTGGAAAAGACGATTGCCCCAGACGACACGACAATCGAAGAACGTATGAGTTTTATTAAGGAAAAGCTAGTGAACAGTCAAGCGGGCTGTACATTTGAATCATTTTTTGAAGCACCAACAAAAGCAGAAGTCGTGACGACCTTCATAGCGTTACTTGAACTGATGAAAAATGGACAGATTTTTGCTGAGCAGGCTGAAAATTATGATTCAATCATGCTTTATCCAGTAGTAGGAGATACAACGAATGACAAAATTAAGTGAACTAGAAGCTATCCTTTTTGTGGCCGGCGAAGCAGGAATCGGTAGTGAAGAACTAAGCTATTTATTGAATGTTGATAAACAAGAATTAGCTGAATTGATTTTAGCCTTAGAAAAAAAATACCAAGCAACTCTTGATTCAGCGTTACACATTTTTGAAACAGAAGACCATTTCGTCTTAACAACTAAGAAAGAATTAGCGCCACTCTTAAAAAAATATGCGCAAGGATCATCAAATACGTTATCACAAGCAGCAGTTGAAACGTTAGCAATCATTGCTTACAAACAACCAATTACACGTACAGAAATCGAACAAATCAGAGGTGTCCAAGCTTCTGGTCCCGTTCAGCGATTGGTTGCTCATAAGTTAATTGAAGAAAAAGGGCGGGTGGAAGGTCCTGGTCGTCCCATTTTGTATGGAACAACTGGCTATTTCCTTGATTATTTTGGATTAAAAGATTTAACTGAGTTGCCAGATACACAAGAATTAGAAAACGCGTTAAAAGATGATGAATCATTGGATTTATTTTTTGATGGAGTGAGCGAAGGAGAAAAAATGTAATGGAAAGATTGCAAAAAGTAATCGCGCATGCGGGAATTACTTCTCGAAGAAAAGCAGAAGAATTTATTTTAGCTGGTCGGGTAAAAGTCAACGGCACAGTTGTGCGAGAATTAGGTGTAAAAGTTGGAAAACACGATGTTGTTGAAGTAGACGAAGTGCCAATTTATCAAGAAGAATATGGTTACTATTTACTTTATAAGCCAAAAGGGGTCATTTCTGCAGTATCAGATGATAAAAACCGAAAAGTGGTTACTGACTTGTTGCCGATGGTAAAAGAACGAATTTATCCTGTAGGACGCCTTGATTATGATACATCTGGTATTTTACTATTAACAAATGATGGTGAATTTGCGCAACGTTTGACGCATCCAAAGCATGAGGTAGATAAAGTCTATGTTGCAAAAGTAAAAGGAATCGCTACAAAATCGGTGCTATCTCCTTTAACGAAAGGAATTAAACTAGAAGGACGAAGAACGGCACCTGCTAAAGTTCAAATCTTGTCAGTTGATCCTAAAACAAATCACAGTATTGTTGAGTTAACAATTCATGAAGGACGTAATCACCAAGTGAAAAACATGCTACAGGCAGTTGGCTTACCCGTACAAAAACTGAAACGAGAAAAATATGGTGATCTGACTCTTCAAGGGCTACGTCCAGGAGAGTATCGTGAGTTAAACAAAAAAGAAATCAGTACATTATTAAATCATTCAAAATGACAGCTTACTTTTTGTAAGAACTAATTGTTGCTTTTTTTTCAAGGCTATGTATAATGTAAGTGTAAACAAAATAATATAAAAGGTTCGTCTTCAGGGGCAGGGTGCAATTCCCGACCGGTGGTTACAGTCCACGACCTATTTCTCTAAGAAATAGCTGAATCGGTGAAATTCCGATACCGACAGTAAAGTCTGGATAAAGAAGATAGAGCTTATTTGACTAATCATTTATCAGATAACTCTAACTCTATTTTCCCTGTGAAAGTAGAGTTTTTTTGTTTGAAAAAATTAGTTGGATAGTTCGCTGAAGAGGAGTCCTAACAGGAGGATTTCAAATGAAGAACACACGGGTACAAAAAATGGTCATGGTAGCGATGTTTGCTGCAATCGGATTGGTTTTACAATTTATTGCTTTTCCAATTATGCCAGCATTTAGTTTTTTAAAAATTGATTTTAGTGATATACCTGTCTTGATCAGTATGTTTTTATTCGGGCCGGTAGCTGGTGTCGCAACAGCTTTCTTACGCTCACTTTTACATTTGGTGACAACAGGATTTTCACCAGACAATTTAGTTGGTGATGTTGCAAGTTTTTTGGCAACGACAATTTTTACGTTACCAATTTTCTACTTCTTCAAACAAAATAAAAAACATGCGAATAGAAACAAAATTTTAGGTGTTGTCACAGGAACTTTAGCAATGACAATTTTCATGAGTATCGCAAACTATTTTGTTATTACACCATTATATCTTATGTTTTTTGGATTGAATGCTAATCAAATGCTAGGTATGCCGTTGGTTAATTATGTATTGATTGGAATTGTTCCGTTTAACTTAATCAAAGGATTTATCGTTAGTGCTGCTTTCTTAGTTTTACATGCTAAGTTATTACCTTGGCTAAGTCGTAAACAGCATGCCTTAGAACAAAGACATACGATTTAAAATGTATATTCAAAAGGACCAGTAATTTTTTGGTCCTTTTTTTTTGAAAAAAAATGCAATAAAACCGTAAATGTAAACGTTTTATTAGTTGTTATTGAGTATTTTATTTTTTTATGCATAAACATGAATTTGTAATGAACGAATGTGAAATTCTTCTCTTTTTAAATGACGAATAGGTTTGTTTGAAAAACAAAAAGACAGGCTACAATTACTTTGAAAGAAGTATCTTAGCTGAAAGGAGGCAATGATTCGTCATTATAAATGGTTTTATGAACAAAAAGTATCATTTATTTGAGATATTATTTTTGTTCTGCCACTCTTTTTGATAAAATAACGATAGAACCAATGTTACTTGATTCTAAAAAATGAAAAAGGGAAAGGAAGAAGAAAATGGAACAAAAAAAGAAAAAATTTCAGATGCCGTCAGCGTATACGGTCTTATTCATTATCATTGCAATTATCGCTGTCCTTACTTGGTTTATTCCGGCTGGTCACTATAGTGTAGATGATGCAGGCAACATCATTGCTGGATCTTATCAACGAGTAAAACAAAATCCACAAGGTCTTTGGGATATTTTCATGGCACCAATCAATGGGATGTTGGGGGTTGAAGCAGGTGAGCTAACAAGTGCGACACCAGCTGCTATTCCGATTTCGTTCTTTATCTTGATTGTGGGTGGATTTTTAGGAATTATCAATAAAACGGGTGCATTAGATGCCGGAATCGCTTCTGTCGTTAAGAAATTTAAAGGCAAAGAAAAAATGTTGATTCCTGTGTTAATGATTTTATTCGCTTTAGGTGGTTCAACTTACGGAATGGCCGAAGAAACAATTCCTTTTTATGCATTACTAATTCCAGTTATGATGGCGGTTGGTTTTGATACTTTAGTAGCTGTTGCAATCGTTTTAGTTGGTTCGCAAGTAGGCTGTTTGGCATCAACTGTTAATCCGTTTGCCACAGGGGTAGCTTCTCAAGCTGTTGGTATCTCAATGGGTGAAGGAATTGGCTTACGTTTCTTGATGTTTGTGATTTTATTAGGTATTTCAATCGTTTATGTTTATCGTTATGCTTCAAAAATCGAAAAAGATCCTACCAAGTCTTTGGTTTATAGCCAACGACAAGAAGACATGAAACATTTCGATATCGAATCGATTGGTCGTCAAGAAACAATTACAAGCAAACAAAAATCTGTTAATATTTTATTCTTTATTACGTTTGGTATCATGATCATCAGTTTGATTCCTTGGACAACATTGAATGAAAACTTTACTATTTTTGAATCATTAACAAACTGGTTAACAGGACTTCCTGTAATTGGTACAGTATTAGGGATTGACATGTTACCACTTGGTGACTGGTACTTCCCAGAAATCACTATGTTATTCCTAGTTATGTCAATCGTTGTTGCATTCACATACGGCATGAAAGAATCTGAATTTATTTCAGAATTCCTAGCTGGTGCATCGGACTTGATCGGCGTAGCAATCGTTGTTGCTGTTGCTCGTGGTATCCAAGTTGTTATGAACAATGGTTTGATTACTGATACTATTTTACACTGGGGAGAACAAGGATTGAGCACATTATCTTCAAGCGTGTTCATCATTATTACGTTCATCTTCTATATCCCAATGTCATTCTTGATTCCATCAACATCAGGTTTAGCTGCGGCTACAATGGGAATTATGGGACCAATGGGTGAATTTGCTGGTGTAGGTAAAGACTTAGTTATCACTGCTTATCAATCTGCTTCTGGATTGGTTAACTTGATTACACCAACTTCTGCTATTGTTATGGGGGCTGTTGCGATTGCTCGTTTTGACATCTCTGTTTGGTGGAAATTCACAGGTAAACTGATTGCTATTTTATTTGTAGCTATCTGTGTGATTCTCGGTGTTGCGGCAATGATTTAGTTTTGCCTAGACAAAACAGTTAGAAACATCTATCATTAAATAATAAAGTAAACAAAGCTAACTGAGTTGGCTTTAAGAAGACTCGGTAGGCAAACTATCGGGTCTTTTATCTTATTAGGAGGTAAGTGGAATGAAACAATTTGTTACAAAAGAACATCATGAACAAGCGTTACAATCACTTAATGAACTAATCAGAATCCCTTCTGTATTAGATGAAGAGGATACTGGGAAAGGCCATCCTTTCGGAACAAAAGTTGTTGAAGCATTAGATAAGGTTTTAGCAATCAGTGAAGAATTAGGCTTCCGCACATTTAAAGACCCAGAAGGCTATTATGGTTATTCAGAAGTTGGTTCTGGTGATAAATTATTTGGTATTTTGTGTCACATGGACGTTGTTCCTGCTGGGGATGAAAAAAATTGGGATACAAAACCGTTTGATCCAACTGTAAAAGATGGCTGGTTGATTGGACGTGGATCACAAGATGATAAAGGACCATCAATTGCGGCAATGTATGCTGTTAAATCATTGATGGATGCTGGGATTGAATTTAATACACGGATTCGCTTTATTTTTGGGACAGATGAAGAAAACTTATGGCGCTGCTTAGATAAATACAATGAAAAAGAAGAAGGAATCACACAAGGTTTTGCACCAGATGCTGAATTCCCATTGATTTATGCTGAAAAAGGATTACTACAAGCCTATTTGACAGGTCCTGGTACATCTGATTTTTCTGTGAAAGCAGGTGGCGCATTAAACGTCGTTCCTGATGCTGCACCATACGCTGGTGAAAAATTAGAAGAAGTGAAAGAAGCATTGAACAAACTTGGTTTTGATTTTGAGGATCATGGTGACTCAATTATTGTTCTTGGAAAAAGCATTCATGCGAAGGATGCACCAGAAGGCATAAATGCTATTTCACGTTTGTCTATGGCTTTAGCTGAAGTCTTTAATTTTGCACCAATTGATTTCTTAGGTAAATTAGTGAAAGAAAACGCAACGGGTGAAAATGTTGTTGGAAAGACGAAAGATGAACAATCTGGCGAATTAACAATGAACTTTGCTAGTTTAGAAATTACACCAGAACAAACAAAAATTGGTGTAGACATGCGTATTCCAGTAACATTTAAAAAAGATGATTTAGTAGCAAAACTAACAGAAACAGCTAAAAAATATGAACTAACTTATGAAGATTTTGATTTCTTAGATTCACTATACGTGCCACTAGATAGTGAACTAGTAAAAAATCTTTTGCAAACTTATCGTGATATCACTGGCGACATGACTGAACCATTTGTTTCAGGTGGCGCAACTTTTGCTCGTACAATGAATCAATGTGTGGCATTTGGAGCAATGTTCCCTGATACACCAGATTTCATGCACCAAGCCAACGAACGTTGGGAATTAAGCAGCATGTATAAAGCAATGGAAATTTATGCTGAAGCTGTTTATCGCTTGTGTGCAAAATAAGTAGCTTGTGAGTAATCTTATAGAAACATCTTAATTCTATGAGAGAAAATTTTTTGTACAATGTTTAATCAAAGAGGTGTGACGATGCTGTCACATCTCTTTTTTTGAAGCAATTAAGAAATTTCTTTCGTCATTTTTTTGAAATACACGTATAATAAATTAAAAGATGATTGAAAGAGGGTGGTTGCTTGAAAAAATTAGGAAAAATATTTTTAGGCTTATTGGTTATTTTAGGTTTGATTAGTGTTGGAAGCTATTATTATTTAAAAGAAAATACTTATGAACCAAGCAAAACCGCATTAACAACCAGTAAAAAAGCAATTGATAATAAGGAGTATCTTTTTTTTAAAAGTCCAAAAAAGAAACTGGCACAACAACATCCAATCATTATTTTTTATCCAGGTGCTTTAGTTGAGCCAGAAAGTTACAGTGTTTGGGCAAATAAACTTTCTGAAACTGGCTACGATGTGGCAATTGTTAAAATGCCACTCAATCTAGCGATACTAGATAAAAATCGTGCAGAAAAAGTGATTGAGGATTTTCCTGATCGCACCTTTGTTTTTGGCGGACATTCACTTGGCGGGGTAATGAGTAGTCGGTATGTTTCTCAAAATGTAACAGATAAGAATAAAGGCATTTTTTTCTTAGCAAGTTATCCTGACAAAAAAGGAGCACTATCTCAGTCGAAAATTCCGGTACTTTCAATTACGGCATCAAAAGATCAAGTATTAAATCACGAAGCATATGAAGAGGCCAAACAATACTTACCTGCGCAAACAAAGTATGTGGTGATTAATGGTGGAAACCACAGTGGATTTGGTGCATATGGTGAACAGAAAAAAGATGGAGAAGCAGAAATTACGAACGAAGACCAGCAAATCGCTCTTGTAAATACGATTGAAAATTGGTTGAAGCAAAATGGTTGGTAATCCCTTTCACCACTAGTAAGTAAAAAACGTGAGTCTAGCGAAACAGCTTGAAAAAGTAGCGATTGAGCTAATTTTTCAGACGGTTTCTGATTGGACTCACGTTTTTTTTGAGCAGAAGCTTTGCTCATCCTATTTTATAGACAACTCTTCTTATGAAACTCATAATTGAATTGTCGAAGTAATGACAAATTAGTTTTGTTCCTCCAATAGTATTGCTCGAACGGGACACTTCTGATAGACTTTCTTTACATACTCAGTTTCTGCTTCAGTGACAAATTGTTGATGTGCTTCTGGTTCTTGTGCAAAAAGCACGATTCCTTCTTCATCGTAATCAAAAATATCAGGGGCCTCAATTTGACAAAGACCGCAAGCAATACAACGTTCGGGTACAAGTTTACATAATAGTGACATTTTTAACCATCCTAACTTAAGGAGAATTGCTATGCTTTCATTTATTCTATCTTTATTTCCTACAAGAAACAAGTTGCGAGTCAGTTCTTTTTATCAATTACTGACAGGTAAAAAAACAACTTCAGTATTGATTTTTGGTTTCTTGAATGAATTGTTGCCAGCTCACAGTAGTTTACCAGAACTAACTCAGGAAACCTACCAGCAACGATTAACTGAGTTAGAAACATCAGGCTTGATTCAAATTGAAGAAAATGAAGTTTTCTTGACAGCGAGAGGGAGAGAACGCCAAGAGAAATTGAATGTCTTATATCCTGAATTACGTTTTGACCTCTACGGTAGAAACTGGGAAGAGGTGTGGCGACTGACAAAATTCGCAATTCAAGTTGTTTCATATTTAGCTGCAAGTCAGTCAGATTATTTACCTGCAGAGACTAGCCCATTTTATACAACTAGAATCAAATCTTGGCTAGCCCATAGCGATTGTTCAAAAGAACAGCTAGCTGATACTTTTTATCACGAGCTATCGGCTTGTTTAAGCAAACTAACGACAGAGCAGGCCAATTTATTAGCCAATCAGTTTTCTGGTTTTGAACAAATCGGTTTACTGCCTTATCAGCTAATTGAGACGAACGAGGATGAAACGACAATTTATTTACAACAGGCGCAAGCTGTTCACGCTTTTTTGAGCCAATTGAAACAGTTTCCGGATTTCTTATTGGCTCAGTTGCTTTTACCTGTTGTGGCACAAAATTACAATCAAAGTATGCTGGTTACACGGCAACTTTTTCTTGAAGGATATTCACTTACTGAAATTATGGCAGGTCGTCATTTGAAAAAGGGGACAATCACGGATCATCTAGTTGAATGGGCCTTGTTCTTAGACGACTTTCCGTTTGATCAGTTGATTTCAAAAGAGACGAACCAATTATTAGCTAGTCAAACAGCTCCTGTTCAAACTTGGCGTTACCAAGAGTTAAATGAAACAGGTACACTTGATTATGGTGAATTTCGTTTTTATCAAATACGAGCATTAAAAGGAGGCCAAAAAGATGAACTTATCAGCTGAGTTAAAACGTTATTTTGGCTTTTCAACTTTTCGTCCAGGCCAAGAAGAAATTATTCAAACATTGCTGGATAAAGACGACGTACTAGCTGTCTTGCCAACTGGAAATGGGAAAAGTTTATGTTACCAGTTAACTGGCTATCTATCGGAAGGTTTGGTCATTGTGGTTTCACCCTTGCTATCGCTAATGGAAGATCAGGTTATGCAGTTGCAAAAAATGGGAGAAAAAAGAGTTGTAGCATTTAATAGTTTACTGACTTTTTCAGAACGGAAATACGTTATGGAGCATTTATCTCAATACAAATTTTTATTTTTAAGCCCGGAAATGTTAGTGCAATCAGAAATATTAACACAATTAAAAAGACAAAAAATCGGTCTTTTTGTGGTTGATGAAGCACATTGTGTTTCACAATGGGGGGTTGATTTTCGCCCAGAATATCAACGTTTGGGCGAAATAAGAACACAATTAGCGATTCCAGTGACTTTGGCACTTACAGCTACAGCAACAAGCGCAGTTCAACAAGATATTGAAACTGTGTTATTTACTAACAAACCCAAAATCGTTAAGCATTCTGTGAACAGAGAAAATATCGCTCTATTTGTAAGGGAAACAACTCAAAAGGCAGCTGAGCTAGAAGCCATTATGAAAGAAATCAATGGCGCAACCATTATTTACTGTGCAACTAAAAAAGAAGTGGAGCGTTTGTATGCAGAATTGCGTGGTCGCTTTTCAATTGGCTACTATCACGGTGGTCTAGATGCAAGCCAAAGACGCCAGTTACAGCAACAATTTTCCCAAAATCAATTGCAATTTTTAATTGCAACAAACGCATTTGGTATGGGGATAGACAAAGCGGATATTCGTTATATTATCCATTATGATTTACCAGATAGTCTGGAAAATTATGTACAAGAAATTGGACGTGCTGGCCGCGATCAGAAGCCAAGTACAGCAATTTTATTGTATCAAACAGGAGATGAAGTGATTCATCATTTTTTTAATCAATTAGCGAAAGAGCAGCGTCAAGGTTTTGAAATTTATTTAGCACATGAGCAAGAGATCGAACAACCCTTTGACGAACTTCAGCAAAAATGGCTAGAAATTGTCAAAAAAACAAATCAGCCAGATCAATGGATGGAAAAATTAAAGATTCAAGAAAAAGAGAAGCAGTTTCGTTTATATCAAATGTTACGTTATATTCATGCAACGACTTGTCGCAGAGAATTTATTTTGAACTATTTTGGCGAAAAATTGACAGAAAAACCACAAAATTGTTGTGACATTGATGAAGCATCATGGCTCCTTTTAGCAGAAACAAAAGTAGGAACAAGTAATTTTGAGAATAACTGGGAAGAGATTTTACTAAATTTATTTAAAAAAAACGTAGAGGGGTAATTTTTTTAGGCATGGCCCATTTTCCTATGGTATAATACTCACGAAAGAAATTAGGAGGTAGCAAAGGTGAGCAGAAAAGATAGACATCAATCATCAGAAAATAACGAAACACAAGAACCATGGGAGCAACCAATTTATGACACAGAAGATGAAAATTCTTCAAGAAGCTCTCAAAGACAGCAAAAGAAAGGAAACACTGTTTTCTTGTCACTCTTTTTGTTTTTATTAGTACTTTGTATCGCAATCCCAGCAGGTGCTTACTTCTGGATTAGAAATGGTTCAAGTAATAATGCAGCAAGTTCGTCTTCAACATCGACAACTTCATCAATCGTTGAAAGTTCAACTATGAGTTCAAAAGAAGAGTCAACAACTGTTTCTTCAACTACTGAAACAGTTCAAAGCTCTGAAACAGTAGAATCAAGTATCACTGAGCCTGAAACTTCAAGTTCAGTTGCACCAGTTACACCACCAGCTTCAAGTGAAACAGTAGCACAAGAAGCAGAAACAACGCCTTCTTCATCAACAGAAGTGGCAGCTGGTTCAACGACAGTTGTTCAAGCAGGTGAAGGACCAAAACAAGTAGCTGAGCGTGCTGGAATCACCATTGATCAACTATTCCAATTAAATGGAATGGATCCAAATAAATATATGTTATATCCTGGACAAGAATTACGAGTGAAATAATGTGAGCCGCATTTTGCGGCTTTTTTTTGAGGAGCGTTTTTATGACAAAGATTAGTATTGCAATTGATGGGCCGGCTTCTTCGGGCAAAAGTACTGTAGCAAAAATTTTAGCAAAAGATTTTCAATATATTTACACAGATACAGGAGCCATGTACCGAGCAGTGACTTATTTGGCAATCAAGCATCAAATTTCGTTTGCTGACGAAGCAGGATTAGTTACTTTGATTAAAGAAAATCCGATTTCTTTCCAACAACAAGCAGATGGTCAACATGTGTTTATTTCAGGACAAGATGTAACAGCTGAAATTCGACAACCAGATGTAACGAAAGCTGTTTCGGAGGTTTCTGCACATGGAAAAGTTCGAGAAGAGCTGGTTGCTATTCAACAACAAATTGGTGAGAACGGTGGCGTAGTAATGGACGGACGTGATATTGGGACAGCCGTACTACCACATGCAGAGGTCAAAATCTTTTTAGTAGCGAGTGTTTCTGAACGAGCACAACGCCGTTATAAAGAAAACCAAGAAAAAGGAATCCCAACTGACTTAGAAACACTAACAAAAGAAATCCAAGAGCGTGATCATTATGATTCAACGCGTGAAATTTCTCCGTTGAAACAAGCAGAAGATGCCGTCCGAATTGATACAACTGGAAAATCTATTTTAGAAGTGGTAGCAATGATTAAAAACGTTGTTTCTGAAAAAGGCTACCAACTGTAAGTATTAATTGACAAAAAACGATGAAATTGGCGGAAAGTCAATAATTTTCAAATAAACCGGGCGAAATCGCTTTATTTTTTTTTAAGAATCAATTAAACTTAAATTAGTACCGTATTTACGGCATAATGTTGGTTAGGAGGACAAGTGTTATGACAGAATTTGATCAAAATCAAGCAGATAGCAATCAGTCAATGGAAGATGCAATGAAGAGCGTTCAAGAAGTTAGTGTTGGCGATGTAGTTAAAGGTGAAGTTTTAGCTATTGAAGACAAACAAGTAATTGTTGGAATCGAAGGTGCTGGCGTTGAAGGTGTCGTTCCAGCAAAAGAATTATCGACATTACCTGTAGATGACATTGATGAACTTGTTCATGTAGGCGATCTTTTAGACTTAGTTGTTATTAGTACAATTGGTAAAGATAAAGAAAACGGAAGTTATTTATTATCAAAACGCCGTTTAGATGCAAAAAAAGTTTGGGAAGACATCGAAAAAGACTTCCAAGCTGGTAAAATTATCGAAGCACCAGTAACAAACGTAGTTAAAGGTGGCTTAGTTGTTGATGTTGGCGTACGTGGATTTGTACCTGCATCAATGGTTGAAGATCACTTTGTAGCTGATTTTTCAGATTATAAAGGTCAAACGTTGAGCTTCAAGATTATTGAAATCGAACCATCAGAAAATCGCTTGATCCTTTCTCATAAAGCAGTAGTTGAATCTGAAAAAGAAGAAAAGAAAAAAGAAGTGTTAACTGCTATTCATGAAGGTGATGTCATTGAAGGGCGTGTTGCACGCTTGACTGACTTTGGTGCCTTTGTTGACTTAGGCGGAATCGACGGACTTGTTCACGTTTCAGAAATTTCACACAGTCACGTAGCAAAACCAAGTGATGCATTGGCTGTTGGGGATGAAGTAAACGTAAAAGTTTTATCAATCAATCCTGAACAAGAACGTGTATCACTATCAATCAAAGATACATTGCCTGGACCTTGGACAGACATTGAAGCCAAAGCACCAGTTGGAGCTGTTTTAGAAGGCACAGTTAAACGACTAACAAGTTTTGGCGCTTTCGTGGAAGTTTTTCCTGGGGTAGAAGGGCTTGTTCATATCTCTCAAATTTCACATAAACATATTGCGACACCTCATGAAGTACTTCAAGAAGGTCAAATAATTGATGTGAAAGTGTTAGAAGTTAATCCAGAAGAACATCGTATTGCTTTAAGTATCAAAGCACTGGAAGAAAAACCAGCTTCTGAAGAAGAACCAAAAAATATTGAATCATATGAATTACCAGAAGAAAATACTGGATTCACAATGGGTGATATTTTAGGTGATGCTTTAAAAGAAGAAGTTGAAGAAACAGCAGACGACGAATCAGATAAATAATTAAGTAACGTCAGTTTATGACTGGGACGAAAGTGAAAGCTTTTGTCTTGGTCTTATTTTTTTCGTTATTGATTACAGATAATCAAGAAAAATGTAAAATAGTTGGATGAATTGAATAACTAAGCTTGAAAGTTTGGGGTTCATTCGTTAAACTAAGTAGGATTGGAAACTTGTGAGGAGGAAAAAATATGGCAAATCCAACAATTGCAATCGTTGGCCGTCCGAACGTCGGTAAGTCTACGATTTTTAACCGCATCGCTGGCGAGCGTATCTCGATTGTCGAAGATACTCCAGGAGTGACTCGCGATCGTATTTACGCAAAAGGCGAATGGTTAGGTCGTGAATTCAGCGTGATCGATACAGGCGGGATTGATTTAGGTGACGAACCATTTATGGAACAAATCAAGCATCAAGCAGAAATCGCGATTGATGAAGCAGATGTGATTATTTGTGTAGTCAGTGGACGAGAAGGTATCACTGATGCGGATGAAATGGTTGCAAAGATTTTATATCGCAGTAATAAACCTGTTATCTTAGCAGTTAACAAAGTAGATAATCCTGAAATGCGTAATGATATTTATGAATTTTATGCATTAGGATTAGGCGATCCATACCCTGTTTCTGGGAGTCATGGTCTGGGAATTGGTGATATTTTAGATGAAGCAGTCAAATATTTTGCCACTGATACGGAAGAAGAAGACGATGATACAATTAAATTTAGTTTAATTGGTCGTCCAAACGTCGGTAAATCTTCTTTAATCAATGCAATTTTAGGCGAAGATCGTGTAATCGTTTCGGACATTGAAGGAACAACTCGTGATGCAATCGATACTCATTTTGTATCAGAAAATGGTCAAAAATTCTTGATGATTGATACAGCAGGTATGAGAAAACGCGGGAAAGTGTATGAAAATACTGAAAAATACAGTGTTATGCGTGCTATGCGCGCTATTGATCGTTCAGATATCGTTTTGATGGTCTTAAATGCTGAAGAAGGAATTCGTGAACAAGATAAACGTGTTGCGGGATATGCACACGAAGCAGGTCGCGGAGTCATCATTGTGGTGAATAAATGGGACTTAGTGAAGAAAGAAACGAACACAATGCGTGATTTTGAACAAGAAATCCGCGATGAGTTCCGTTATCTTGACTACGCACCGATTGTTTTTGTTTCTGCAGTGACGAAACAACGTTTGAATCGTCTGCCAGAAATGATTGAAGATGTCAGCATGAATCAAAATCTACGTGTTTCATCTGCGGTGTTGAACGACATCATCATGGATGCTGTGGCAATCAATCCAACACCAACAGATAAAGGCAAACGTTTGAAGATTTTTTATGCAACACAAGTGGCTGTTAAGCCGCCAACCTTTGTGGTATTTGTTAATGAAGAAGAATTAATGCATTTTTCTTACGAACGATTTTTAGAAAATCAAATTCGTAAGGCATTTACTTTTGAAGGAACTTCGATTCGAATCATTCCAAGAAGAAGAAAATAGGCATTTTACCATAGTCATTCTTTTTTTTCAAAGGATAAAGGTACTTTCTTTTATTACGTTTTAATGACCAAAAAAAGCACGTTAAAATCAGTAAAAACCTTGCCATTAAGCGGTTTATATGATATCGTGATAACAGAATATTGAAGTAAGTCAATATTTCTATTAAACATTCTGGACCACTCAGATTGTTTAATTGGTTGATGTTTTACATCATATCTCTTGTTGAGGAGGTGAATCTAATCCATGGCAAACAAAGCAGAATTAATCGAAAAAGTTGCTTCAGCTACTGATTTAACTAAAAAAGACGCAACTGCAGCTGTAGACGCTGTATTTTCAACTATTCAAGATGCTTTAGCTAACGGCGAAAAAGTTCAATTAATCGGTTTTGGTAACTTCGAAGTTCGCGAACGCGCAGCTCGCAAAGGTCGTAACCCACAAACTGGTGAAGAAATCGAAATCCCAGCTAGCAAAGTACCTGCATTCAAACCAGGTAAAGCATTGAAAGACGCAGTTAAATAATTGTGCAATAAAACCCATTGGAGCTTTAGGGCTCTAATGGGTTTTATCTTTTTTATATACTATAAAGAGAAAGAGGCGAAAAAGATACAAAATAATTAAAGACCATTTCTTTCTAAACAGCTTACTGATTTATTTTTTCATGAAACAGAATTTTCTCTTTTTTCTTCTCATTAAGTTGCACATAAATTTTTTAGTCTAATCTTTTTTTCCTTTTCAGAATAAGGATTTTTATATCTTTCTACATACTTAAAAATAGTTCAAGCGCCAATCAATAATTTCATACACAATTTTTAACGTCTCCTGTTGATGTTATAATAAGCATAATGCTAGGTTTATTTATCTTAGACATACCTTTACTTTGAAAGGTGTGTTTTTTGTGCTATTTTACAGGAAAATCAGCACTACCAAAATTATCCCCCATCATACTTTCAGCAGTAAGAGTTACAGGCGTTTCTGTATCTGTCAATTCATAGGCAACTGCACTTGAAATGGAGCCACCGGGTTTAATTTCAGCTGATTGATCTTGTAAATATTTATCATCAGGCAAACTTGCAATAGTTAGTTTATTTACTTTATTTGGATCGTTATCTTGTATCGCTTTAAAATTTAGAATCCATGCAGTGTTGGGCGAAATCGGTGCTGAATTATCATAATCAGGATTTACTAAAGTATCAAACCAAAAAGCAATCACTGGTTTTTCCCCGTAGTCATTGCCAGCTTCACCAGGTTGGATAACTTTATAATCGGTAATCTTAATAGAATAAGAGTTCCCTTTTAACATAGTGCCATCGAAAGTTGCTTCTGACGCAGTTGCAACAAAATCACTTGTAGTTTCTACTTTTGAAGAAGTGGCCTTTGTTTCACTACTCTTTTCTGTAATCTCTTGTTGTGTGCTGCTTGATGCACTAGACTCACTGTTAGGCTTATTTCCGCATGCTCCTAAAAATAATGATGTAAATAATAACCCCAAAATAACTTTTCTCATTCTTAACTCCCCATTTCTTTGATATAATTATGTTGTAAGTATCTCAAAAATGAGGTGGAAGTCCGTGTTCACAGCACGGACTTTTTTTATTTCAGGTGACATTCCCAACCTAACCCCAAATTAAATTCTTCTAGCACACTTGTGTAGTTGAATTGACCATCATTTTCTTGAATCAAATAATTAATCATCGAAGTATTTGCTTCGTTTTCCATTTTTGAATGGAAGACAGGATTAGTGTATAACGCGTTAAAATCTGAATGATTAAGAGCGTGATAGAGTTCATGAAGAATCACTTGTTTTTGTTTTTCTTCCGATTGATTTTGATTAACGACCATCAGTTTCAACTCATCAAAATAATAGCCTCTTTTTTCTAATTCCATTACGACTAGCTCAATTCCATGACTAGCGAGTAGCTCCTTTATTGTTTTCATAAAAAAGACTCCTTACTTACTCATTCGTCCTTCTAAAAATGCGCGAATGGCCTCTCTGTCATTATCAGTCATTGGTTTTCCATCAAAGCTTTTCACATTGTCTAGAATTTTGTCGAGATCCTCAGGTAGTTTTACTTTATCTCCTAGAGCAGGTGTATCTGTTCGTCCAAGCAGATAATCTACAGAAACATGAAAATATTCTGCTACTTTTTCAAGAGTCTCAGCTTTTGGACTACTTGTTCGCCACTGATAAATCACATTTTTAGATAATCCAATATCTTCTGCCAGTTTGTTTAAACTGATTCCCTGTTTTTTTGAAAGTTCTGAAACTCTTTCGTATAAAATCATTGTAAAAGCTCCTTTTTTATATTTTTTTATAAAAATATTGTAAATTATAAAATAATGGGATAATATTGTTTATAGATTACTCATAGAAACACAAAACGAATGAGAAGAGTCGTTTTGTTACTTTTATTTTATAGAACTTTGGGATTTGTGTCAATGTAAGTTTGATTTATCTGGTTAATTATATTTTTTTATGAAGATAGTGAGAGGAGAAATTTACAATAAAATATATTTTTTACCTATATAAAATTAGTTAGGAGTGAAGTATTTTGCGAAAATCAACATTTAATTATATTAAGGATATTTTATCCGACTATTATCAAACAGATGCGTATATTAAACAAAGAGAAGAAGAATTACGTCATCCATTCATAGAAGCTGATTTAAATAGTTCGATTCGTGGTCAAGGAAGCCATAGTATAGCAACTGAAAGAATGGCCATCACCATTGCGATGGATCGCCGACTTTGGAATTTGGAAAGGAATCGTGACGTAGTGAAAGATTGTTTGGCGCGTGCGGATGAAAATACGAGAGAAATTATTGAAAAACTCTATTTACAAAAAAATGCAACAGTTAATTTACTAGGAATGAGTCAACGTTTGTTTATTAGTAAAAGTAAGGCTTATGAACTAAGAAATGAATTTTTTGAAACTGTTGCAGATGAGTTAGGTTTGTAACTATGGAAAAACTCAGGAATTTTTTTCATAGTCAACAGGCTAAAATAATATCATCAAGAAAATAAACATTTCAGAATGAACTAACTTGCTTCTTAAAAATGAAGAAAACTAAACTAGAATTGAAAGATTTTCTTGAAGTTATTATAAGGTGGTGATTTCTACTTAGATTAATGTTTTTTGTTTCAAAAAAATTCAAATAAGATGGTCAAAAATGGAGCTATTTTGTTTGAACCAAAAACAGGAGGAAGAAAAATGGAAGCACTAAAAGGAATTGACGTTATTTTGCTTTATCGTTTATTAAGCAAATCAAGTGAAGGACCCGCATGGAAAATGGCGTTTCAAACGGAACACGAAAATGGCTTAACCCGTGAGTCAGAAGCCACTGTGACGAAAGATGGAAATGTCCATACTTTGAGTCCCGTTGAATATGATTTCTCTGCAACTTCGATTGTTGCCAAAGGAGACACACATGTCAACGAGATGAAAAAAGCATTATTAGATGGCGAAATTGTTGAAATTTGGGAAATTAACAAAGCAGAAAATGGAATTGGTGAAGACGCGGATAAATATAAAGCAACTTATTATCAAGCTTATGTTTCGGAATTTACACCAAATGCGACAGCAGAAGATAATGTGGAACTAAGCTTAGCTTTCGCTGTTAACGGTGTTGGTCAGGAAGGATATGCTACGTTATCTGAAGACCAAGCAAAAGTGATTCAGTATACGTTTAAGGACACTGTTTCTGAAACAGTTTAATCTAATGATGGATTGTGTGGTTTCATGACTAACACAATCCATTTTTTATCAAAAACAATTGAATATCAGAATTAAAAAGGAGAGACAAGATGAACTTAGTGATTAAAGAAAAAGACTACCAATTTGTATTTGGCTATGGTTTTATCAAGGAAATGAATCGTCGTTATTCGGTAACAGAAAATGGCTTAACTTTGAAAATGGGCCTAGAAAGTATTTTATCGAATTTTTTTAATAAAGATGTCGAAACGTTAGTTGAGATGCTAAAAGTTGCAAACAGTACCGAGACACCAAAGGTTAGTGAAGACGATTTAGCAAATTATATCGTGGAAAATGGGTCTGAGGTATTGTTTGAAGAACTCTTAGAAGAGCTAAAAAAGTCGGAATTTACGAAGAACAAGACCCTACAGTTGCTAGAACGCATTCAAGCAAACCAATAAATTTTACTGAGATATACCAGCAAGTGCAACTGAACTGTTTACGTTATTTAGAAATGAATGATTTTCTTGAAATTGATCGAATGACGATTTCTGAATATCAGTTACGACAAAAAGCATATCAGTTAAGACAATTGGATCAAGAATATTTTCTACATCTTGCAGCCTGGAAAAATTATGAAGTTCAAGCCCAGGCTAAAAAGGGGAAAAAACAAGTACCTGTTTATCCAACATTTCAGTCATTCTTTGATTATGAAAAACTACAAGAAAAAATTGTTGGCTATCTACCACAAGGTGAAAATCAAGAATTCTTGGATCTGGTCAAAAAAGCAAATACTTAAGAAAGGAGGTTATTTATGGGAGACTATACAGCGGAAAGTATTCTTGCAGCTTTTAGTGAAGGATCTTTGGGTGCAATGAATACAGGCATTGAGAAGGCAAGCAAAGCAATCAAATCAATGACAAGTAATCTTTCTGGTTTTGACTCACTTAATTCAGTTATTAACACAGTCACTGATTCATTAAAGGAAACGGTCAAGCAATTTGAACAGCTTACTAGTAAAGCTTCAACAATGGATCTAGCTGGTTCCTCTTCAAAGGAAGTAGAAAGTTTTCAAGACCTGATTGGAAAAATTTCCGAGGTAACAAGTGCTGTTAATAATGGGATACAAGGGGCTGGCTTTGGTGAAACGATGGCGGGGGTTGATGATGTTTTAACCACTTATTCTACAGTTGTTGAAATCCAGGATAAGATTGCTGGTTTAGGTACTGCATATCAAGTTTGGACAAAGGCTACGGAAGGTGCAACGATTGCACAGAAATTATTAACGACTGCAATGAATGCGAACTGGATAGCAATTATTATCACTGCTGTCGTGACTTTAGTTTCAACATTGATCTATTTATGGAACACCAATGAAACATTTCGTCAAGCGATCATTACTGCTTGGACAGCAATCCAGTCATTTTTGGAACCAGTAATCACAACGATCACGACTTTTGTTCAGACCATGTTTGCGATGCTCTTAACTTGGTGGCAAACAAATCAGGAGACGATTATGAATGTTGTCAGTACCGTATGGACAAGTATTCAGAATATTTTTACTGTTGTTTTAGCTGCAATTCAACTAGTTGTTCAAGTTGTTTTGAGTCAAATTCAAGCATATTGGACTGCATGGAGCACGGTAGTACAAGTAATTGTTCAAGCAGCTTGGGCAATCATTTCTAATGTGTTCAAAACAGTATTATCCGTCATTTTGTCAGTAGTCAGTGGTGTGTTTAATCAGATTCAAAATACGATTCATTTTATTATGGGCTTTATTTCGGGAATCATTCAAACCGTATTAGCCTTAATTAAAGGTGATTGGGATGGTGTATTAGCGGGAATTCAGTCAATTGTCCGTACTTTTGGTGATTTTGTAACATCTTCTTTTTCAACCTTTATGGCAACAGCGAAAGAGATTGTCAATGGCATTATTGGAGGAATTCGAGATTTGTTTGGTTCCTTGTCAGAAATCGATCTTTTAGAAGCAGGAAAAGCGATTATTGATGGCTTTATCAATGGTTTAAAAGCAGCCTGGGAAGCAGGAAAAGAATTTGTTACTGGCATTGCAGATTGGATTGTTAAACATAAGGGCCCAGTTAGTTATGACAGTAAAATTTTGATTCCTGCAGGGCAAGCAATGATGTCAGGACTAAATCAAGGATTAACCAATGGCTTCTATACTGTTCAAAAAAATATTGGAACAATGGCGGATCATTTAGCCGATGGATTTCAACCAGTACGCGACTTAGATTTGGAAGCGACATTAACTCGAGCGAACGGTCAGATGAATACACAAGTTGAACATCGAATAAATTCTACAGGTTCCGCAAAGCCAGCAGTATTTACGATTACATTGGGCAAACAGAATTTTAGAGCTTTCGTGGATGATATTTCACAAGCTTTAGGAGAAGGAACAGAATTGAATTTAGAATTTTAGGAGGGAAAAATGGAAGAATGGAAAAATAAATTATATTCATTTAAAGATACCGTGATGAGCTGGCACATGTTCGAACAATTTCTTCCAACTTCTGCCATGAGCTATGATGGTGTTTTTTTGGAAGAACTAATTGAAGGTTACCAAACGCTAAAAGTTGAGGGAAGAGAAATGCTTTCAGCAGAAATTGAACAGCAAGCAATCCAAGTGGGCGCAATTGTGATGAACCAGACACTTCCAGTACGAGAACTGAAAATCACGTATAAACTTGAGGATCGTAATCCAGAAACTTTGCAGTTTAAGTTTAAAACCTTATTGAATCACTTGTATCGATCAAATGATGTTGAGATCCGTTTTTATGATGAGCTAGATTACTATTATTATGGACGTTATACTTCTGCCGAAACAGTCAGTGGTGAATCTAACTCTGTTATTTCTAGTTTTACAATTCTTTGTGTTGATCCATTAAAGTACACGAAAGAATTTGTGACAGATGGTTATGTTGGTATACCAACTTTTTTCCCGGTGACACCACGTAAAATCGAAGCGGTGTTGTCAAATAATCAATCAATTACTATCACTAATGGAAAACAGACCATTAGCATCAGTGATGCACCAATCCAAATCGGTGATAAGATCGTTTTTCAGTTTGCTGAGCAACGTGTATTAGTAAACGGAGCAGACTGGACACCAATCATTGATTTGGACAGTGATTTTGAAAATTTTTGTCTGGAACAAGGGCAAGAGATAAAAAGCAGTAACGGAACACTAAAAATTTATTATAGGGGGGCGACTATTTGAATTCGACAGTTTATTTTTTTGATAACTTTCAGCATTTGATTAAACGAAAAGATGCGAAGAATTTAATTGAAGTTTCTCAAGAAAAAGAAATTACTGCAGAGAAAAAAGAATTATTGAACGACGTGCTTTATGTTACAACGAGATTTGATGAGACAATTGCAAACGCGCAATTTATGGCGGTTCGTGAAAGCGAATCGTCTTTTTCATTGTATCGAATTACTAAAGTAAGTGATCCGAATGAAACGCTTGAATTTACTGGAATTGGTTTTGCACCGGATGAATTGGATTCGTATATTATCAGCCGGGTACTAGCAAAGAATCAATCGATTACTTCTTTACTCAATGAGCTATTGGCTTTTACTAACGGAAACTGGCGGCTGGGTTATGTCGAACCAGAGTTATCTAAGGTTACAGTAACTTTTGATTATCTTTCTGTACGAGAAGCACTAAAGCAATTGCAAACTTTCGGAATGGAGTTTTTATTTTTCTGCACGCTTGATGCGGATGGAATCAAAGATAAGTGGATCGAAGTACATCAGCAGATTGGTTCACTTTCTAATACGCGATTTACTTATGGCAGCAAAGCATTGACGGTGATTAAAGAAGTCGATCAAAGCACTATTTATACTTCAATAATCGGTCGTGGAAAAGGTGAAAATGTTGGAAATGGCCAAGGAAAGCGACTTGATTTTACCAATGTGGAATGGAAAAAAGCAAGCGGAGATCCATTAGATAAACCTAAAGGGCAAGTTTTCATTGAAGATCCTGTAGCAACAAAAAAATTTGGTATCCCACAAAAGAATGGAAAGATGTATAAACGAGAAACGGTTGTTGTTTTTGACGATATTGATGACCCACAAGAATTGTTAAAGAATACTTATCTGACTTTACTGGATTCGGCTAGACCATTGGCGCAATTTCGAGCAGAAGTAACAGACGGTGATGTTATTGGTAATACGGTAACTATTCATAGATATGACAAAGGGTATCATTATGCCACTCGAATCTATAAGACGAAAATCAATCGTTTAACTGGAAAAACAACGGTTGAATTAGGTGACAATTTAACAAAAGATACAAGAAAACAGTCAGCAAAAGTTTCAACTAACTTATCTGATTTGGAAACAACGAAAATGAACTTCTATCAATCGACTGAAATCGGAAAATATCAAGATGATATCATGCGTGGTGCTGGAGAAAATGGTGGCTCTGTTTATCAGGTAAATGGAATTGAAGCGGGTGTTAGCAATAGCCGTGAAGTATATGAAACGGTTTATATGGACGGGAAAAATATTCCTAACTCGAAGTATTTTATGATTGAAAATAATTCTGGAATTTCATTTAAGCAATGTAAGCAAGGCCAATGGAAAACAATCAAAGATGTTCATAATGGTCCTTCAACAACCGCTTGGTCATTAGATGGTCAATTCAATGCGAATTTTATTCGTGCAGGTATTTTGAATGGAGTACTTGTGGAGGGTGTCATGTTGAAATCGGCTCATCGAAATATGACTTACCAAGCCGTTTTAGATAGAGGATCATTAGAATTTCAATACTACAAAGAAACACCAGAAGATTTAAATTACACGAATGAGAATTGGCAAAAGGCAGTTGAGGGGGAAGTTGTAGGTAAAATCGAAGGAACTTCGGGAGCTGGTAAACCAAATGGATTTGCAGTCATCCAGTATCCGGGACAGATTTTTTCCATTAATTCTGCTTATGAAAGTGGTAGTTCAAGAGCTGTTTTCCAGATTCCCAAAGAATCGAATGGCGAAAAGAGGAAGTACAAACTTTTGGGAGAAGGTACGTTTAGTGAGGGAAAGGTTGTCTTTAAAAACGATGTAACGTTTGAAGGGAAAGTACAAGTAAATGGGCGACTAGACGCAAAGGAGCTGTACATTAATGGACAAAAAGTAATCCCAGGTCAAAATGGTGGACCTAACCCCGGTGGGGGCACAAGTACGGGAGGTTATCCAGCAGAGCTGACGACAGATACAGAAAAATGGGCATGGGATTGGTGGGCATTTGCTTTGGCTAATGGCTATAGCCCAATTGCTGCTGCAAGTATCTTAGGTAATATTAGTCGTGAGACTGGAGGAACGATGAATCCAGATTCAGATCAAATCAGCGGTCCAGCATATGGTTGGACACAATGGGATGGGTCTGCATACCCATTAATTGGTGCGGCAACTTGGGATGGTCGTGAATATGTTCAACGATTGATAACTGCCGCAAGGATTACACAAGACTATCGCTCTTCTGCTGCCCAAGCACGATTGATTGAGTGGTGTATGTATAACGGCCAATGGATTGGAGCAGTGAACCCACTTAGTGTCGAAGCTTTCAAAAATGTTGAAGATCTTTATACAGGAACCTATGCCTTTTTGAAAAACTATGAGCGCGCTGGTGCAGAAGCGTTGAGCGAACGTGTTGAAGCAGCAACTTATTGGTACAACAAGTTTAAAGACTTAAAAGCTAGTGAATCAACTGGAGAAGAAGGCTTGAAACATCTTGAAACGCTATTGAATCAACGAATTGGAAATGGTCAATGCTATGGCTTATCTGCTGAATATTCGGGTTATTTAGGTGGCTGTGGCTTAGGAGCAGGCACACAGTATGGATTAAGTCATGTGATTGGAAATACTTCTGCGGCTTCTGATATTGGGATTGCTTATGATTGGGACGCAGTTGGATGGAAAGTCATTCAAAATCCGACTTACGATCAATTAGTCGTAGGTGCAATTATCAACTGGGCGCGTGGTGGACGAGTCGGTACTTGGTTTGCTGATGATACCTATGGGCACACGGGTGTGATACGCGGATTAGACGATAATCGAATCCAAACTTATGAACAAAATACAGAGCTGGGTATGATTTGTGGAAAATTGGATCGTGAATATTTTAGTGCCAGTGCGATTGCTTCCATTGTTGTGCCGGTGAAATAGAGATGAAAAAATTTATGTTTCAAAGCTAAAAGGTTTAGAAAATGGCTACCACATTTAATTAGAAAATATTATTAGTGTAACGAAGAAATAAAAAAGAAATTAAGGAGAGATTGCTCTATGGAAACAAAGCATAGTCTTGTTTTATCCACAACAGATCCAACGAATAATAATAGCATGATCAAAATTAGACAAGGTGATATTCAGACTCAAAAATTAGTAGTAGAAATTACAGAAAATGGTCAAATCAAATCGTTTGAAGGCCTTGTTCCTTTTTTTATCAATACAACAAAATTTGTTGAAAATCAGCCTGTAGAACAGAAAGTTCAAAGTTATTTTCCTTCGAAAGGGCGACTGATTTATATGATGAGTGAACCAGATTGGCAATGGGGTGGAATGAACACAGCTCATTTTAGTTTTCGTTCTCTTAGCTCTGATGGGACATGGAACGAACAATTCAGTACACAGGATTTTACCTATCGAGTGTTGTCTGGAATTACTAATACGAGTATTAGAGACTCAGCTTATATCTGGTCATTTGAAGAATTACTACGCAACTTAAGAGAGTACACAGCACAAGGAAAAACTGATTGGGATAAATGGATAGAAAGTAATAAAGAAATTTTGAATAATATAGATCCTGGTGGAACAATTATAAACATATTGAATGATGCAAAAGGCAGCTACGCTAGTTTGGCAGATAGATTAAATGCAATACAAAACAAGTTATTTGATTTTCAAACTGGTAGTGATCAAGTCTATAGTGGCTTATCGGATTTGCGTTTTAATTTAACCACAGGACAGTACGAAAAAATCATTCCTTCCAATTTGGAGGCAGTGCTTAATAACATTCAAAATGACAAATTCAATGTAGCTTTTGTGACTGACACACATGTGGATAAACATGTTCTAGCTAGTGAAGGAATTAATCCCAAACAGTTTAAATTTTCTAGACGTTGGAATACAATTAGACGTTTTCAAGCATTAGGAGAGAAATGCGATGCTACAGTTTATGGTGGAGATAACGCGGACTGTCATAGTGGTCGTATCAATATTTCGGGTGATGTCGTGGTACCAGAGGGACGTATTCATTCCATGGCACTGCAAAAAAGATTTGTAGGACTAGCAAAAGCTGGCAAGAAAAATGTAATTATTTGTCGAGGAAATCACGATACAGGGAAAATTCCATATGCTTGGTTTGGACATACACCTGAAACCTGTCTAAATGGGGCAGATATGAGAAATTTATACGATGGAACTTATGGCGGACAATTATTTAAAAATAAAGGATTGGCTATCTATCGTTTTGATACTGATGATTATAGTGATGAATTGGATGAAATGGGTTATTACAAAGAATTTTCCGGATCAAGAGAAGGTGGAGAAGCAGGAAAAATTAGTACAGCTCAATTGGAAGATTTAGGAACATTTTTGATGAACTTGGAACGTGATTATCATGTGTTATTAGTGGGACATATTCCTTTAGTAAATTCAGATACTGGTGTATGGAATACAAACATGGTACAGCAACTACTAGATGGATTTAAACAAGGTATCAAGGTAACGATCAATTATGATTCTTTGAAAGGTCAACCTACAAAAGGATATAGTGGAACAAAAACATTTGACTTTAGTAAAAGAGGACAGGGCGGAACAATTATTGCCTATATTTGTGGACATTGGCATTACGAAACTACAAGAGATTTAGGAACAACAAAAATGGTTGTTTGCACTTGTGCTTTTCCTGTTGAAGATGATTATGAATCAAACAAATATTCTGGTTTTTATCATCTGGAAATTGATAAAGCAAGTCGTACATTGAAAATAAATGGAATTGGGCATTGCTCTACTAGCTCAATTTCATATTAGGAGGCCCAAAAATGGAATATAAAGAAATGACTAGAGATGAAGTAATTGATATTATTCTAGAACAATTAGCCATTCATTTTGATGGTGATGAACAAAATGCACATGCGTTAGCAACAGAAATGTCTGCGGGATTTGCGTCACCTGAAATGGTGTCTCAAGCTAGAGGCCATTTATTAAAGGATAACGAACTAGGGTTCCGCTATCCAGATATTCTTGATGTACCATGTGGTATGTATGCGACGACTGCGCAATGGGGAAAACAAAACCCACCTAATACAGATCCTGGAAGTATTATGCAGTTATTTGTATATGCCGAACACGCACAAAGAAAAATTCTAGTTGCGATTACCGGTTATAATGGGGAGATTTTTGTATGGCATACGCACAATAATAATTCTTATAACTCTCCAGGATGGAGAAAGATGACAACAGCTTTCACCTTATTTGAAGGTTCTTCTGCGGGAGTGGATACATTGATTAACTTGAACGACAGTATGAAACATTATTCAACATTAAAAATTCATGTTGCTGGTTGGGGAGGACAAGTTTATGAAGCAAATAATGTTTTAGCACCAACCATTAGTTTTTGTAATACGTATGATTCTTCAGCTGGGATGGAAATGTATGAGTTGAAATTAGAACGTGTAACTGATACCCAATATAAAATTGTGCGTTCTAATCAGCAATATGTTATTGGAACAGTTTCAGGTGTCCAATTTAAAGATAACGTGAAAATTAAAATCACAAAAATTGAAGGATTAAAATAGAGGTGGTAGATAAATGATAAGAAAAACAGGAAAAATCATTGTTCCAACAGAGCCAGTAAGTAGAGCGACTACTCTTACTGGTTTTACTTTTAAATCTTATGATAAAAATGGTAGCGTGTTAGAATTTCAGATTAAAAATCAGGATGGAAGCCCAACAGACCTGTTTGATGCAACCATCCGTCTGCTTATGTATACCTATCAAGGTAAAGAAGAAAAACCATTTCCTATTTTAGATAGCCAAGTCGTTACAGAAAGCTATCTTCGAGGTGTTGTAAAATATCCTATTCCTGATATTTTGCTTAACTATGAAGGCAAAGTAGATGCAAATATCTATATTGATTTTCCAGATGGAAGTCATACAGACAACTTATATTTTACCTTTAACGTAAAGAAATCGAAAATTGATGAAGAGGCAGTACGTAATGGCGAATATTACTTTAAAGATTTTGAACAATTGCTGAAAAGTATTGAAAATAAAACCGAAGAAACACTTGATGGATTAGTTGATAATGCAACAGAAGTAACTAAAAAATTTGATGCTTTAAATGAAAAACTAGCTTCTATAAATTTTGATTCATTGCAGAAATTAAAATTGACTTCAGACGATGGCAAGGCATTACGTTTAGCAGACTTAAATCCTCGTCCAAGTATCATTGATGATTTAACTCGACCAGGTTATTACTACATTACAAGTGCAGAATCAAATACGTTTATTCCAACTGATCATTACATTCGACAAAATGGGATGGCGGGTTCAGGGTGGATAACAGTTTATCCTGGTGACGCAGGGGGAGGCGTAGTCCAAGAGTGGTATCGAAATACGGCAAGTGCTGTAGCGAACACTCGACATTTATATCGTAAACAAGAATCAGCTTCGCCCGTTACGTGGAACCCTTGGTCAGAATATGCACAGACAAACAGCACGATGCTATCAAGTAGCTATTATCAAGGTGCAGCACACAAATTGGCGGAAGCCACTAAAGCAGGTACACAAGCAACTAGCTATCTTGAGCTAAGCGAAAACACAGGCGTTTATTATTTGACAACCGTTGAAAGTAAAGCAATGACCGATTTTTCTAGTTTACCGCCAGAGTTTATTTACGGTGTGTTTGTAGAAAATATTCCAAACTCGACAATCAATAATTTTTTACAACGAATTACCAGCAATGTTACGGATGGAGTATCACAACCACCAGTGACTTATTGGCGTGTCATTCAGAAAAAGGCTGATGGCTACACACCAACCAAATGGCGTAAAGTTGTTTCACAAGACGATGCTCAGATGTATAAAACAACAAAAGACAACGGCGATAGTTGGAGATTAGAAGACTTGCCTGCTAAGCCAGATGGATTAGAACAGTGGGCGAGGTTGTATAAAGGTTGGTACTATATACCCAACTCTAGCTTAAAAACAATGAGTGACTATAGCACACTTCCACCAGAATTTGCTAACTCACATGTTCACATGGAGATTCAAGGAGGAGCTGGAAGTGTATATGCTCGTCAGACATTGACGATGTATCAAGCACCGTTCACTCAAATATATAGAGTAGTTACAAACACCTTGGCTCAGCCGTGGCAAACAGTAGCTATGAGTTCTGATTTAGATGCTGAGCGTCAAAGAATGGTTGATAAGACGCACGGATCACTTGAATGGATTGCTCATCGTGGGAACAATACGAATTTTCCAGAAAACAGCACGGTTGCATTTGAGAATGTAAAACGTCATTGGGGAATAGAAACAGATATTCACTTAACTTCAGATGGAAAATGGGTAGTGATGCATGATGAAACGGTCGATCGAACGACGAATGGAACAGGAAAAATTACAGAAATGACTTATACCCAATTCAGAGCTTTGAGAATCGACACCGGTCCCAATTTGAACGCATTGAGCGATGTAGAAAAAAGACCACCAGATCTAGACGAATATCTAGCAATCTGTAAAAACAATAATAAAATTCCAGTTTTAGAATTAAAAGCATCATCTAATTACACTCTTGATGAGCTAAAAAAAATAAAAAGCTTAGCAGATGATTTTGGAATTACTAATAAAATTGTATTCATTAGCTTTAGCTATGACGTTCTTCTTAATTTGAGAAAAATTTTCCCACATAATATGCTACAGTTTCTTTTTAACGGAACAATAAACACAACAGATATGATAAATAAAGCTTTAGCGTTGCGGTTACCTTCTGCGGTAAGCGTGAACTATAACAATGCGGGGCTTAACTGGTCGTTTGTTTCAAAGATGCACCAACTTGGTGTAAAAGTTGCTGTTTGGACTGTTCCAGATGCTTCATTTCAAGCAATGAAAAATTTAAAAGTAGATTATATTACGACTGATAGCTTGTCTGGTAATCTGCGGTACGAAAAATTAACATTGCAAAATGGGTTTGTCGAAAATCTTGATGGCGATAGAATCAAAGAGTCTTTTGTAGAGGAACTTGGAGGAGGAGCAATACATCTTAGCTTCAATGTTTATGAGGGAGTTTCTGAACAAAATAAGGCAATTGCTAAGTTACCGTCTTGGGCTGTTCCAATGTATAGGCAATACAATAATTGCGCAATTAGGACTGCAAGCGGTGTCCAATTTGGAACATTTGATTTAAGTGGTCGTCTTGTTCCAGCAAGCGGAGAAGTAGGAACTCTAAGTATTGGGTTAAATTGGTCAGGAAGAACGGCATGGGCTGCTGGATCGTGTGTGTACAAAGTAGATTGATTAAAAATATAGTAAAAAGCACTCATTTGAGTGCTTTTTGTATGGTCAAAAATAGAACACGAAGGGTGGAAATATGGTGTTAATTGATAATTTATTACTATGGAATGAATTCCGAGGATTACTAAATAACATCTACATTCAAATTTTTGTTTGGATTGTGATTGCAGATATTGTAACGGGAATCTGCAAAGGGATTTTTGTTAAAGAAACGAATAGTACGAAAGGTTTGATGGGGATTGTAAAACATTTGCTTGTTGTTGGCTTGGTTTTGGTTGCTTACCCGTATTTAAAAATTATGGGATTTGAAGGAGTAGCAACAGCATTTGTCTTTTCTTATATTGCGGTATACGGCATTTCTGTCATTGAAAATCTAGGACAACTGGGAATTCCAGTACCAGAATTTGTCAAAAGTCGTTTTAGTAAATTAAAAGAGACATCAGAAAAACAAGGTGAGGAAGAGAATGGAGGAAAAAAATAATGGTCAAAATTATTAATAATTCCGTTTGCCGAGGTGTGGCAGGTAAGCGGGCTGGGAGTGTAAAAGGCGTTGTCATCCACAACACTTGGACGAACACGACAGCAGAACAAGAAATGAATCGCTTGGCAAATATGACGCCTAAACAATTAGAAGCTGGATTTGCCCATTATTATGTGGATGAAAAGACAATTATTCGCACAGAAGATACTTACAATCGCGCATGGCATGTAGCAAATTCTGATGGGAACAATAGTTATTTAGGTTATGAAGTTCGTGGGAATCGTGAAACAGTGAAGGCCATTTTTTTACAAGCAGAACAAAATGTTTTTTGGCAAGCTGCGATTGACTTGCATTATTATGGCTTACCAGTAAGCCGTGATACGGTCAAATGTCATCATCAGTTTTCAGCAACTGAGTGTCCGAAGCGATCTTTGATGGAACATTGCGGATACGATTCGACTTTTGCAGTACCAACAGAAATTACCGGTAAAATGCAAGATTACTTTATTACTCAAATCAAAAAATATTATGATAATTCAGCTTTGCAGCCAGATGGAAGTAGTGAAGGAAACAATGAACATGATGAAATTATTGCTGAAAGCCCTGCAAAAACGGTTAATGGTATGACAGCAAAATTAGAAAAATTCACTGAATATCCAGTCGGCTCATTCCGTGAAGCTGGTTGGGCACATGCAGGAAAAGAAAAATTTAACTACTGCTTTATTTTTTTGATGGATGCAACAAACGGTCAAGAAATTGACCGTCAAAAAGCAAAAGATATTGATCGTCCTGATGTGAACGCAGCTTACGGGTTATCAAGCGACAATAGACCGGGGTTTGATGGGAGTCTTGATATCACTAAACATACTGGTAAAAAAGCTTATGTTAAAATTCGTTTGACTAATGATGTTAATGGTAATACAGTAGGCGGTGCAAAAGACGTTGATTTCAAAGAATATGTTTTAACGATTCCAAAACGATAAAAATACACACAAACAAACTCTAAAATTTAACAGACAGAGAAAATTTATTTTCACAAATGTTGAGTAAATAAAACAGAAAAGTGTCTGAAACACGAATCAAAATGATTCTGCTTCAGACACTTTTTCATGAATAGATGGCGACCAAAAAGCAAGGCTTTCTTACAACTACTTACTTTTGTCCCCGTCTCGTTCTACATAGAAATAAAAATGATTCACTTAGGCTATCAACTGATATATCCATTATTTTTTAACGCTTTTTGATGTTCACAAGGTTCCCCAACGATTGTGAAATTAGTAATTCTAGCGCTTTCTTGTTGATTCGTCCAATCATAAGTGTAGTTTTTCCCAGTCCAGATGCTATCACAAGCAAAACAATGATATTCCACTTCAATTAGTCCAGCTGGATTTTCAGCTTGGATCCACCCAATACATTTAGCTGTGCCATTTGTAATCGTAGCTTGGTCTAAATCAAAATCATAAGGATTATAAGTAAATTCTGTTAAAGGTATCGCTTTAGTAGCTAGTGCTTTTGCTAATACTGGATCGACTGTAACTTTTTCTTCTGGCACTTGCTGCTCTGCTGATGTTTGTTTTTCTGGTTGCAGCTGTGTCGTTTGCTGGGTTGCTTCAGTAATTCCTTCATTTGAAGTGGTTGAAGAAGCAGTCTGTTGGACTATTTCTTGTGTTGATACGGATGGTTCTGTTTTTTCTTTTGAGGTCAGAAGTGGGAAGGTGAGTAACCCCAAGATAAAAACGCCAACTAACACTACAATTCCTGCCAATACACCCACAATCACTTGCCATGTTTTCATTCTTTTCTCCTCCATTCAAGTTTAATTTTATTCCTCAATTAACAGTCCGTAAATATAAAGTTTTGCTAATAAACATAAAAGAAAAACCGAAATAGAACTATAAAGCAACGGATTGCTTTATTCACCATCCGAAGGTTGCTTCAATATTTTTCTGAACCTGTTGCGGATTGGTAGGCTTCTCACTTTGAAGTCTAGTTGAGTCAGCAGTTGTGGCATTTGCAGACGCTGGAACAGATTGCTTAACACGAGGGGCTTTTAATAATTCAAGATAATCTAATTATTTTTGCAACAATGTTTTGATTAAGTCCTATTGGGTAGTCTTTTCTGGAGATTTACTTTTTTGGTAAATTGATTGTAGTTGAGTGTTAGTTGTGATAATTATTATCGAAATGATTTTAGTTGTTGAAATGATTTCAATTGTGATTGCTGAATGTTCAGAATTATTCTTGGTAGCATAACTTACTAAAAACAACAGTGAACAAGTAAAGTTGCGGAATCAAAACTATTTTTTATTCTTTTCATCGTTAAACATACTTTCCTTTTGAAGAGGCTTCCTTTTATTAGTAGTAAAATACATAAAAATAATTTAGTGTGGTTCATTTAATTATTTTTTGAGTGAAAAGTTTCTCTTTTGGGTTGAAGAAGATGTATTGGTTTTCTTTTCTTTTCAGGATTTTCCTGAATAATGGTAAAATAAAGAAAAGGGGGGATGCGTGTTGGAACTTACGTTTTCCATGGTTAATCAAACCACGACGATTTCTTACGGCGAAACGTTAAGCAGTCTGTTAAAACCATTGGCTATCAGAGAACCAATCTTGTTCTTAACGAATCAGCGTTATTATGATTTGTTTTCAGAAAAGATGAATCAATTCTTTGCGGATCAGGCGAATATTGATTGGTATATTTGCACGAATAGTGCGCAATGCAATAACTTAACAGAGCTTGCGCATCTCTTAGACTATGTGAAACGTTTTCCGGAAAATCAACGACTGATCGTGATTGGATTTGGAAATGAAGGGATTATGGAATTAGCTAGTTTTTTTCAAAAACACACGATCCTTTCAACGAAACTTTGGTTGATTCCTGTATCTGCCCGTTCGTTTGGTGGAGCATTGACAAACAAACGCAGCATTTTACAGTCGCCTTATCAGGCTGTATTAGAAACAGAAAATTTGCCAGAACGAATTTTCTTTGACCAAACGATTAGTGATCGCCAAGTTGAAGGCAAACAGATCGACTTTTTGACGTTCGTTGTTTGTGGATTGATTTGTGATTATGGTTTCTTACAGAACTTGTACAAAAATTACTCAACACAGCAAAAATTACACAACGTGCCTTTTGCTGGGATGCTCGAAGAAATGATTCATTTTTACCAGGAAGAGGCGGAAAATCTTGCAACTTATGGTAAACTATTTGAGCAAGCTTTTTATCTAACAGAAAACGGACATTTATTATCAGCAAGCATGAAAAAATTTTTAGGATTACTTTTTCAACTAGTTTGGAACATTGAGCGTAACGAGATTTCTTTTCAATTAAAAAATTTTTTTATTTGGTTGAAGCATCTTGGTTATCCAATTGATTGGCTGGAACAGTTATCTGAAGCTGAATATTTAGAAAATGTCTTGATTTTAGCAGAAAAAAGCAAAAAGATTCTTGTTTTAGAAAAAATTGGTATAATAGAAGGATACCATTCGCCAAATGAGAATGAATTGTTGAAAATGATGACAAGATATCAAAGGATTGTCAATGAGATTAGAGGGAATTGAATGAAAACATACAGTGAAAAAATGTTACAAGCCTTGTCTGAAGAAGATTTAGCACAGGCTCAACTATTACTTGTACAGGCGTTAAAGGAAGATCCAGCAGACGTTTTAGCTGAATTGGGTGAAGAATTGTTAGCGATTGGTTTTTTAGAAGAAGCAAAACAAATTTTTGAACAACTTGTAGCGCAATATCCTGAAAATGATGGCTTAAATATTCCATTAGCAGAAATTGCGATTGAAGATAATGAGATTGACGAAGCATTTACGTATCTAGAAAAGGTAAGTAAAGAAAGTGATTATTATCCGCAAGCGTTATTGGCAATTGCTGATTTGTATCAAGTAATTGGTATTCCAGAAGTAAGTGAAGCAAAGTTAAAAGAAGCTGCTAGTTTGCTTCCTGATGAACCTTTGATTCAATTTGCTTTAGCAGAATTGTATTTTTCAGTGGATCGCTTTAAAGAAGCTGCTGTCATTTATGACAACTTGTTAAATAGCCAGATCAAAGAAATTTCTGGCATTTCGATGCAAGAGCGTCTAGGCCAATCACTAAGCATGCAAGGCGAATTTGAGGCAGCAATCAAACCATTAGAGGCAGCATTAGAGGAAGATCGCACAGATGATCGATTGTTCCAGTTAGCTTTTACAAACTTACAATTAAAAGAAAACCAACAAGCAATCAATTACTTACAAGAACTACGAACAGTTAATCCTCAGTACCAATCGCTTTATCTGTATTTAGGACAAGCGCTACAGGAAGAAGAATTGATTGAAGAAGCACAAACGGTATTGGAGGAAGGAATCAAAGAAAATCCTTATCAAGTTGAATTGTATCATTTGGCTTCTGAAAATGCTTTTCGTTTGCGTGACAAAGAAAGTGCAGAAAAATTATTGTTGCAAGCTCTTGAACTAGGTGAAAAACAAGATGATACGTTATTGACTTTAAGTAATCTTTATTTAAATGAAGAACGTTATGAAGACGTTATTAATGCAGTCAACCAAATGGAAGAAACAGCAAATCCATATGCCGAATGGAATTTGGCTCATGCATATAATGAATTAGAAGATTTTGCTGTCGCAGCGCTCCATTACGAGCAGGCTTTCCACGAGTTGCAACATGAACCAGATTTCTTGAAAGAATACGCATTTTTCTTACGAGAAGAAGGAAAGCTGGATCAAGCAAAAGAACTATTAAAACATTACTTACATCATGAACCTGGAGATATGGAGGCCCTGTCTTTACTAGATGATCTATCATAAGGGGTGATCAAGATGTTTATAAATGTGCGGGAAAAAAAGAATTTTTTAACGTGGATGGTGAACCATGTTTCATTTAGTCGCCGTGAAGTTTTTTGGATTTTGAATTACTTGTCAAATCATGAAGCGATTTTGAAAAATGTTCATTTTGTTGAGGGGGCGGATCAAACTACCCGTGGGTTACAAATCAGTGACCTGTCTGTAGCTGGTGAACCGATGAAATTGTTTTTAAAAGGGAAAGTGTTTACGGATACAGATCAAATTTTTCACGAAATTCGATTGAATCGAACAGAACCGTTGTATATGGAATGTTTCTTTGAAGACGCTTGGCAAACGAGTGAATATCTATCAATTTTAGAAGACAATCCTTTTGCTACTTGGGATTTAACGATTGCAGAAGAAGAAACAGAAGCAGTCGAAAGGTACTTCCATGCAAAAGAGCAAGAGGCCCAGTTAAAGATGCTTTACGCACAAATTGATCAAGCATTAGAAGACGGAAATAAGGATGCGTTTTTGAAACTATCCGATGAAGTCAATCGTCAAATTTTAGCAGATGCACAAAGAGCGTCAAATAAAAATGGTGTTAGCTAAACAAAGAGTTTGTGGCTCCAAGCGATTAGCTTCAAGCAATAAGGATGCTTTTCATAAAAATAGCTCTCTCTATTTTTATGAAAAGAGGACTTATTGACAAAGAAGCTGCTTGGGGGAACACCATGAATAAGGTTGTGGCGCAAAACGTTCAGCTCTGACAAGATAGCGAGCAAGCACTCAAAATAGCTCTTCATATTTTGAAGTGAATGAAAGCTATGTGGAGGAGTTGTTTTGGGAACACCGTTTATTTAGAAGAAAGGGCTGTGACAATATTTTTGTCACAGCCCTTTTTTTTGTCTGAATCTCAATCGTTTGGTTTGAGGTCTCAAATAGGTGAAACCTTCACCGGCAACTTCATGAACATTGATGACTGAGATGAATGCTTGTTCATCAATTTCATGAATGATTTGCTTGGCAGAGGTCAATTCACTGGAACTAACAACTAAGTAAATCAATTTTTTTGAATGACCAGAAAAGCCACCTTCACCATTTAAAAAGGTGACGCCACGTTGTAATCCAGTCATCAATAAAGGCGCCAGTTCTTCGCTTTTATTTGAAACCACTAATAGACCTTTGGCAGAATAACCACCATCAAGAATCGAATCAACTACTCGACTAAACACATAAGAAACAATCAGGGTGTACATCATTCGCTTCAAATCAAGATAAGTTAATGAAGCAAGCAACACGATAATATCAAAAGTGAGTAATGAACGTCCCATAGAAATACCATAGTTTTTTTCTAAAATACGTGCGATGATATCACTACCGCCAGTCGTTCCTCCCATCCGATAGACCAAACCGCTACCCACGCCAGCAATAAGACCTGCTAATAAGGCAACAATCAATAAATCATGTTCTAAATTGATTTCGATGGGAACACGTTGCCAAACCCAAAGAGCAACTGATAAGGAAACAGTTCCTAAAATGGTGTATGCTAATGAACGTTTGCCAAGAATTTTTCCACCAATGAGAATCAACGGAATATTGATAAGCAAAGTTGTATAAGCGGGATCAATGCCAAAGAGTGCGCGTAAAATCAAAGTAATCCCCGAAACGCCACCTTCAGCTAAGTGGTTGGCGATATTTAAATAGACAAGTCCAAAGGCATAGATACTTGTTCCGATAATAATAAAGAAAACCTCTTTAATTGTTTTTGATACTGTCATGTGATCCCTGCTTTCGATAAAAATAGCTGAAAAAGTTAGAAAATTTTTTCAATTCAATATTTAATGTAGCATGGAATTTTCATTTTCACAATTGCTCTTAGCTATGTTTTGCTGTAAAGTTTTGTTAGGATAGTCTTGAAAGGGGAACGTTATGAAGAAAGAACGGACATTAAGAAGTATGCAGATGGAAGTGGATGAGTATATCCAGCAATTCAAGGTCGGTTATTTTTCCCCATTAGCTCAAATGGCACGCTTGACAGAAGAAGTCGGTGAGCTTGCGCGAGAAGTCAATCACTCTTATGGTGAAAAGGCGAAAAAGAAAACAGAGAAAGAAAATTCTGTCGCACAAGAGTTAGGTGATGTACTTTTTGTTACAATGATTATGGCTAATTCACTGGATATCGATTTGACAGAAATTTTCGAGAAAAATATGGAAAAATTCAATCAAAGAGATCGCTATCGTTTTGAGAGAAAAGATGGCCAAGTCGACGAAGGATAAACAGCCAATCAAAGAGAAATGCTAAAGAGGTAGAAAAAATGAAATTAGAACAATTACCGCTGGAGTACCAACGAGCGATTCCAGTTTTACAAAAATTAGAACATGCTGGGTATGAAGCTTACTTTGTAGGTGGAAGTGTTCGTGACATTTTATTGCATCAGGAAATTCATGATGTGGATATTGCAACGAGTGCGTTTCCACAAGAAATCAAAACGTTGTTCCCAAGAACGATTGATGTCGGTATTGAACACGGAACTGTTTTGGTGTTAGAAGAAGAGGAACAATATGAAATCACAACCTTTCGAACCGAATCAACTTACCAAGATTTTCGTCGCCCAGATAAAGTCGAATTTGTTCGTTCGCTTGAGGAAGATCTAAAGCGACGTGATTTTACAATCAATGCGTTTGCTTTAAAAGAAGATGGAAAGATTATCGACCTTTTTGATGGTTTAGATGATTTGCATAATCATGTTTTGCGAGCTGTAGGAAATCCTCATGAACGGTTTCATGAAGATGCATTACGAATGATGCGTGGGCTACGATTTATCAGTCAACTGGGCTTTGAATTAGAACCAGAAACACTTGAAGCAATCAAAGAAAATCATGCTTTGCTGGAAAAAATCTCAGTGGAGCGAGTCAATATCGAATTTGTTAAAATGTTACTGGGAAAAAATCGTCAAGCAGGTTTGCGGGCATTTGTCGAAACCGAATGTTACATCTATTGTCCTGGTTTAAGTGGAAAAGGGGAAGCATTACTACGAATGGCTGATTTGCCAGAAATCCCCTTGAAAACAGAAAGCCAAGCATGGGCACTATTGCTAAATCAATTGGATTTATCTGGTTCAGCAGTCCGACCTTTTTTAAAAGAATGGAAGTGTTCCAATCAAATGATTAAAGAGGTGCAGGCACTGGTTCAAGGTTTGGATTTACGTCAAGAAGGACCATTGTTGCCAACAGCTCTTTATCAGTTAGGTGAAACAGCAGCTGTTCAAGTAGAAGAGCTGATGGTTTACTTTGAGAAAATGCCTGAGCTTGCGAAAGTGAGACAAGCTTATCAAGAACTTCCAATCAAATCGTTACGAGAATTAGCAATTGATGGAAAAATTTTACTAGCTACGATGGATCGAAAACCGGGTCAATGGGTCAGTGAGGCGCTACAATCAGCAGAAGAGGCTGTCATTAACCAAGTAGTGAAAAATGAGCGGGAAGCATTATTGACTTACGTGAAGGAGCAACTAAGTAACTAGAGTGTGAAGAGAGGAACCATGACAAAAAAGTATTTTTGTAGCTCCTCTTGTCCTAACAGATGTTGTTTCCAAAACAACTTATTAATCTAGCCTCTGTTCACTTCAAAAGGTTGAAAGCTATTTGATGTTTGCTCGTTAACTTGTTGGAGCTAAACGTTTTGCGCCACAACCTTAACTACGGTGTTCTCCAAGTAACTCCTCGAAATAGCTTGCAGCCACTTCAAAATAAGTCTAAATTATTCAAAAAGTTAGGAAACAATTTCTGATAATTTATTCTTATTTGTTGGAGCTGAGCACTTCGTGTACAATCTTTTTTGAACCATGAAAAAAGTTTTGGTTCGCACCATGTTCTGACTGATTTTTAGAACTTAAAATGTGACCACTTACATTTGTTATGCTAAACTTGTAGTGCAATGCTGATTATTATTTGGAAGAAGGAGATTTTTTATGAAAAAAGAAATGACAGCGCTAAAATTTTATTTCCGTAATGGAGAAACTTGGACGATTGATCGTCGTCATATCGGTGACTTATGGATCAAACAAATTACAACGAGTTTTGGACGAATCAATGGAAGTGAATTTGTTGAAATTCATCCATGTGCTGGATTTAAAATCGAAATTTTTCAAGAAGGCGATTCAGTTGCAACTCATGACATCAACTTGGGTGGCTTAGAAATGGGTATGTTTAGCCGTGCGTTAAAATATGAAGATATTGAACGAATGGAAATTTTGTATCGTAATGGTGCGCCTGACATGGTTTATTTCCCTTATATGGACAAAGGAACAGAAGGTTTGGATAATCAATATCAATCAACAAAAATTAGTGAACAAACTGGAAGCTTGTACATCGTAATCAATCCTGAACAGCGTGTAGAAGAAGTTTACGGTCAATTTTTCGAATAGAGAAAGTAGTAAAATGTATTTGTTTTTTTCCTCGATAACAATGGGGCGAAAAATGAATACATTTTTTGCTATGTTTACTTGTAAAATTGCTTGGTATAATGGAACGAAAACTTCATTTTCGTTTTCTGAAAAAACTTTTTAATTTTTTTGCGGAAAACTTGCTATCTTGCATCTTTTGGAATAGAATAGGGTCTTGAAAAATCATTGTAAACAGCAAACAGGGCAGTAGTAAAACAAAAGTTGAATTTAGAGACAAGAGTTCATAGTTTTGCTATCAGATGTGCAGTTTGTATATAGGAGATCTGAAAAATGAGAGAGAGTTTTGAAAAACAAAAAAGACTGTTGCATGATCGCTATGGGGCATTTTCGATGGAAGATCGTCGTCGGATTCTTTGCTATTTACGAAAGAAAAATATTTTAACGTATCGTCAAATGGAACGTTTGAAGCATGAATTACTTCGTTTAGAATCAAAACGAGTACAGTGTGAATTAGATGGCAATGAAGTACAAGCTGAAGCTGTCGAAAGTAAGATTTTGAAAAAAAAGGAACAATTTTTAAAGGTACTTGCACAAAATAAAAAATAGAGGAGATGGGCCATGGAATTTGCTGAGTTAGTAATCATCTTTGCTGTAACGATTACTGCATCAAATATAGTCAGCCGCATCTTACCGGTAATACCAGCACCATTAATTCAAATATTTCTTGGAGTTATTTTAGGTCTAACTGAATGGGGAGAATCTATCAGCTTTGAACCAGAATTGTTTCTGGTGATGATTATTGCTCCTTTATTGTTTCGTGAAGGTGAAAAAGCAGATGTTACGTCGATTCTTAAAAATTTCGATACGATTTTATTTTTAGCCTTTGGTGGGGTCATTTTGACGTTACTTGGCGTAGGGATGACACTGTCATTTTTATTACCAAGTTTGCCCTTTGCTGCCTGTTTTGCTTTTGGTGCGGCACTTGGCCCGACAGATGCCGTTGCCGTTAGTTCATTATCAGGACGAGTGAATATTCCCAAAAAAGCTATGCATATCTTAGAAGGCGAAGGATTGCTAAATGACGCATCAGGTGTTACAGCCTTCCAATTTGCTTTAGCTGCATTGATTACAGGCTCTTTTTCTGCAGTAAATGCAGGGGTGAGTCTAGTGATCTCAAGTTTGGGTGGGGCACTTGTTGGTTTCTTGTTGGTTTGGGTTAAACGAAAAGTAATCAATATGATTGAAAAAGCTTCGGCTAGAGATGTAACAGGGTATTTATTAATCGAACTTTTGCTACCCTTTTTAGCTTATGTGTTAGCAGAAGTTTTTGGTGTTTCGGGAATTATTTCCGCGGTCGTTGCTGGAATATTACAAGCATCCAGTTTTCGGAAAATCACGATTTTTGATGCGGAGTTATCTAGTTTATCCAATAGCACTTGGACAACTGTGACATTTACGTTGAATGCACTCGTGTTTATTTTCTTAGGAATTGAATTGACGCAAGTCTTTTCTCCTGTTTGGGAAAATGGGTTATATTCTAACTGGATGTTGATTCTTGTCATTTTGTTGATCTCAGTTATGTTATTTGTTATTCGTTTTGTTTCAATTACAGCTTTTTATTTATTTAAAGGTGGTTTAACCAGATTTAAAGAGGAACTCAACGAAATTTTAATTTTAACCTTTGGTGGAGTTAAGGGAACAGTCAGTTTAGCAACGATTTTTATTTTGCCGCTAACAATTAATGGAATGGTCTTTCACCAACGATCATTGCTGTTGTTCTTAACTGCAGGAGTTATCTTGGTTACATTAGTTGTGGGGATACTCGCACTACCAATTTTAACTGAAGAACAAGAAATAAATGGAACAGATTTAAACGCACTGATGATTTTAGAAGAAGTTGTTGAAAGTTTGCGTCAAGAGGCAAAAGAATTACCGAAAAATTCGAAAGAGTATCTGGCAACAGAAGCTGTGATTGAAAATTATCAAGAGCGAATTCGAGAACTGTACTTTGAAGACTTAACGGAAGATGAAAAACAAGAAGTGCAAGAAATCCAAGCACTTATTTTATCGATTGAACGAGATGGCTTAGATGAAAGCTATCGTTCAGGAAAATTGACAGTCAATGGTTATCGTTTCTATTCACGATTTTTATCACGTTTTGAACGCTCAATCACAGGTGAGATTCTCTCATTCATCGGTTTTTGGCTATTATTTGTTCGTCGAGTGATTCGAATTATTTTACATCCAAAAATGTTTTGGGAACGTCGTAAAAGAGAACAACAAACAATTGTTACGAAAAAAGATATTAGTGATGTAAGAGATGTTTATCATAAAAACACGCAATTAATCATCGAAAGTTTGGATAACTTAACAGATGTGTATGGCGATGTGATGATTCAATTTTTTATTGAACAAAGAAAAGCGCAAGAAATGCGTATGATGTCGAAAAACTTTTTCTCTACGATGATGATTCAACAAGAAACTTTGTTTACGAAAAAAATGCTTCGAGGCTACTATTTAGAACGAAAAGTTGTTGATGAATACGAAGTTGCTGAAAAAATTACGACTTTTTCAGCGAATGATTATCGAAAAAATATCAATCTTTTAGAGTCCTATACAATGAACAAACCAGCTGATGCTTCACCTTTACGATTTGCGTATAGTCGAAAAAAGCGTGAGCTGCAAACGAAAAAATTGAAGCAACAGGTTCACGACAAATAATTGATGTAAGTAATGGCATTAAGCAAGCTTGAAAGAAAAATCATGGTGATTTTTCTTTCAAGTTTGCTTTTTTATTTTTGAAAACAGTTAAGTGAAAAAGTCTCATTATTCATATGGATTTTATGATACAATAACCGAGATAAGGAGGGGACAAGTTGAAAGAATTAAAAGTAACTGACCTCAAAAAAACTTACGGCGAAAAAGATTTGTTTAATCAAATTTCTTTTTTGATTCATGAAAAAGATCGGATTGGATTAATTGGAACGAATGGTACTGGTAAAACCAGTCTCTTAAATATCTTAGCCGGCATAGATAGTGGTGATGGTGATCGTCAAACAGTTTTTTATCCGACGAATTATCGAATAGGCTATTTGTCACAATCAACAGATTTTTCAGATGAGTTAACCGTTCTACAAGCAGTTTTCCAAGGAACAAGTCCACTCATTCGAACGGTACGTGCTTATGAAGAAGCTTTGTTACGTTTAAGTGCTAATGGGGATGATCCACTCGCACAAAAACAGTATGCACAAGCGGAAGAAGCAATGAATAAAGAAGACGCTTGGACAACAGATACCAATGCAAAAATTATTTTGCAAAAACTAGGTATCAGTGAATTAGACAAAAAAATCGGCGCACTTTCTGGTGGTCAAAAGAAACGCGTGAGCTTAGCTCAGGTCTTGATTGATGAACCAGATTTGTTATTGTTAGATGAACCAACAAACCATTTGGATTATGCAGCAATTGAATGGCTTGAATCATATTTGAAACAGTATCGTGGCGCATTGCTAATGGTTACCCATGATCGTTATTTCTTAGATCGAGTGACGAATCGAATCTTTGAGTTGGCATTTGGAGAGCTTCATGAATATAAAGGAAATTATGAAGCCTATGTTCTAGAAAAAGCGGAGCGAGATCGTGTAGAAGTCGAACAAGAAGAAAAACGTAAACGACTATATAAGCAAGAACTTTCTTGGATTCGCGCGGGTGTGCAAGCACGAGGAACAAAGCAGCAAGCCCGAATCAATCGCTTTGAAGATTTAAAAGAAAACTTGTATCAGGTAAACCAAGAAGCGGACCTTGAATTGAACATCGCAACACAGCGTCTTGGAAAAAAAGTTTTAGAAATCAAAGATGGCTATTATTCCATTAACAACCAAATTTTATTAGCTGATTTACAATTATTGATTCAAGCAAAAGAACGACTAGGAATTACTGGGAAAAATGGCGCCGGAAAATCCACCTTGTTAAATATTTTGGCAGGGCGAATGACTTTGGATAGTGGCACGTATTCTATTGGTGAAACAGTCCGATTAGCGTACTACACACAGGAAAACGAGGAAATGGCACCAGACCAACGAATGATTTCTTATTTGCAAGAAGCTGCAGAAGAAGTTAAAACTGCTGACGGTGCTCAAATCGGTGTAGCCGAATTATTGGAACGATTTTTATTCCCACGGTATATGCACGGTACTCGAATCGGCAAACTTTCTGGTGGAGAAAAACGACGTTTATATTTATTAAAACTCTTGATTCAGCAGCCAAATGTTTTATTATTAGATGAACCAACCAATGATTTAGACATTGCAACATTAACTATTTTAGAAGATTATTTTCGAACATTTCCAGGTGCAGTTATCACTGTGTCCCATGATCGTTATTTCTTAGACAAAGTAGTCGATAAGTTACTTGTTTTTCAAGGCAACGGCAAGCAAGAGCTTTTTTACGGAGATATGTCTGACTATTTACAAAAGCAAAAAGAAGAAGATAAAGTAGTCATTGCTAAAGCAAAGCCAAAAGCTACACCAAAAGACGAAGCCAAAAAGAAAAAGCTCTCTTACATGGAACAAAAAGAATGGGCAACCATTGAAGATGATATCGCAGAGTTGGAAAATAAACTGGATGAACTGCAAGAAGAAATGAACCATCAAGGAGATGACTTTACACGTCTCCAAGAATTACAAAAAGAAGTGAGTTTGACAGAAGGACAACTGGAAGAAAAAATGGCTCGCTGGGAGTATCTTAGTGAGTGGGCCGATAATTAGGAGGAGAATGAATGGAACAAGCTTATCTTGATTTAGGAAAAAAGTTGTTAGAAGAAGGAAACCAAAAAGGTGATCGAACAGGGACAGGTACGCTTAGTACTTTCGGCTATCAAATGCGCTTTGATTTACAAAAAGGCTTTCCTTTATTAACAACCAAAAGAGTCCCATTTGGTCTCATTAAAAGTGAGTTACTATGGTTTTTAAAAGGAGATACGAATATCCGTTATCTTTTAGAAAATAATAATCACATTTGGGATGAATGGGCGTTTGAACGCTACATCAAAAGTGAGGACTACACTGGTCCAGATATGACAGACTTTGGTCATCGAAGCTTAGTTGATGAAGCATTTAATGAACTTTATCAAGAACAAAGTAAACTATTTTGCGAAAAAATTATTAATGATCCAGAATTTGCAGCTGAATATGGCGACTTAGGTCATATTTACGGGTACCAATGGCGTCATTGGGAAACAAAAGATGGTCGTTTTATTGATCAGATTAAAGAAGTAATCGAAGCAATCAAAACAACACCAGATTCTCGACGTTTAATTGTTTCAGCGTGGAATCCTGAAGATGTTCCAAGTATGGCGTTACCTCCTTGCCATACCATGTTTCAGTTTTACGTCTTTGAAGGTCGTTTAAGTTGTCAATTATATCAACGAAGTGGTGATGTATTCTTAGGTGTTCCATTCAACATTGCTAGCTACGCGTTGCTTACTCATTTGATTGCACATGAAACAGGATTGGAAGTCGGAGAGTTTGTTCATACGCTAGGCGATGCGCATTTGTATTCTAATCACGTAGAACAAATGAAAGAACAGTTAAGTCGTGAAGTACGTGAGTTTCCAACATTAAGTCTGAATCCAGAAAAACAATCTGTATTCGATTTTGAAATGGATGATATCCAATTGGAAGGATACCAACCACATCCAGCAATTAAAGCACCGATTGCTGTGTAAGAAAGGATGAGAAGATGCTAGCTGCAATTTGGGCACAAGATGAAAATGGATTGATTGGTAAAAATGATCAACTTCCTTGGCGATTACCGAATGATTTGAAATTTTTTAAACAAACAACTGAATCAAATATTTTAGTAATGGGAAGAAAAACGTTTGAAGGTATGGGCAGTCGACCATTGCCAAATCGCCAAACAATTGTCCTTACGCATGATAAAAATTATCAAGCAGAGGGCGTAACCATCATGCACGAGTTAGAAGAAGTCCTTGCTTTTGAAAAAGAAGCAGACGGAATCGTCTTTATCGCTGGTGGTGCTGCTATTTACCAAGAATTTTTACCTTACTGTAGTATATTGTATCGCACCGTGATTCAGCACGCATTTGAGGGTGATACTTATTTTCCTGCCGTTAATTGGGAAGACTGGTCACTAATCAATGTCAGCACAGGTGAAGTGAACGACGTCAATCCGTATGCACATCAATTTGAAACGTACCAACGAAACGAAAAATAATGTCGACAAGCAAATTTAATTTTGTTTGTACGCATAAAAAAAGAACTTTACGCGAATTAGGCGCAAAGTTCTTTTTTTTACCTATTTTAAAAAATCAAGTGAAAAATAAAACAGAAAAGTACATAAAGCCTGCACCTAACATAACAAAAAGGTGCCATACGACGTGCATGAAGCGAACGGATTTCAAACTATAGAAGAAGGCACCCACTGTATAAGAAAGTCCACCTAAAACCATTAGCGAAATTCCTACTAAACCTAGTGAATGGTAAAGGGGAACTGCAGCAATCAAACAAAGCCAACCCATCACGATATAAATAAAGGTTGAAACTTTTGATACCGTTTCCTTTTTGTGTAAGGTTAGTGACTTATAGACGATTCCTGCAATCGCGAATACCCAAATCAAACCAAAAAGCGTCCAACCTAGCCAACCCTTAACACTTAGGAGGCAAAATGGTGTATAGCTTCCGGCAATCAATAGGAAAATGGAGCTATGATCAAAGACCTGAAAAACACCTTTTGCTTTGGTAAAAATCAATGAATGAAACAACGTTGAAGTTAAAAATAAAAGAATCATCATTGATCCGTAAATCGCATAAGTGACAACATGAAGGGGAGAATGAAGATGCGCGCCTTTGACGAGTAAAATGACTAAGCCAGCGATACTTAGTCCAGCACCAATTCCGTGAGTGATCGCATTAAAAACTTCGTTGACAATCAAGTAACTGCGACTAAATTTTGTTTTTTCCATGAAAACGGCTCCTTTGTTTGACGTATTTAATGAAAAATCATTGTTTGTCTGTTATACTAAAAAAAGAAATTGCCTTGAATGTAAGTTTAACATGAATAAGGCAGCTGTTAAAGGAAGAGTGAGAAAACAATGACAAATGTAAAAATTGTAACAGATTCTTCTTGTACAATGGAAAAAAATGTACGAGACACTTTAAATATTCATGTCATGCCACTATCAGTAATGATTGATGGCGTTATGTATCCTGATGACGATCAGTTAGATGGAGAAACATTCATGCAGATGATGTCTACTGCTAAAGCTTTACCAAAAACGAGCCAACCACCAATTGGCGAATTTGTTTCATTATATGATGAATTGGGTAAAGATGGTAGCGAAATTATTTCCATTCACATGACAAAAGGATTAAGTGGAACTGTGGAAGCTGCGCGTCAAGCGAGCAATTTAACTAAAAGTAAAGTAACAGTTATTGATAGCGATACAACAGATCAAGGTTTGTCTTTCCAAGTCATTCAAGCAGCAAAATTAGCAAAAGAAGGCAAATCTTCAACTGAAATTTTAGCTGAAATCAAAAAAATTAGCGACAACACCAAATTATATATTGGAATTGCTACCTTAGATAACTTAGTCAAAGGTGGACGAATCAGTCGTGCGACAGGGCTGCTGTCAAGTATGTTGAATATTCGTGTGGTCATGAATTTTACTCATGGAGATTTGATTCCAGTTGCCAAGGGCCGAGGAAAGAAAACTTTTGACAAATGGTTTGATAGTTTGAAAAAAGAACTAAAAGAGTTACCTAATGTTCATCAAATTGCGATCTCCCACGCTGATGCAAAAGAATTAGCATTAGAGTTCAAAGAAGGTCTACAAGAACTATTTCCTGAAATGCATATCCCAGTTTTACAGACAAATCCAGTAATTGCTACACATGCGGGTAAAGGTGCTTTTGCGATCATGTATTATGTCGATTAACAACTTATAGAGTAAGAAAAGAACTAGTTGAGTGGCATGTTCATTTCACTAGTTCTTTTTGTGTGTATTTTTTGAAAAAAAGATAAATTCCTATGATTTGTTTCGAAAGACTACCTTTTTCAAATAACTTTTGATAAGATTAGACACAATTGAAGACAGAGGTGAGAAAATGAAATTACTCAAGAGATATGGATTATTTTTTATTCCAATCGTCATTGCAGTCATCGTTTTCGCTGGATTATCACTGAGTATTCCGAAAGCAGAACCCTTAGTAAAGCCATCAGTTGCGACTAAAAAAACGTCGAACATGAAAAGTAAACTTCATTATGTAGCGATTGGTGATTCTTTAACCGAGGGAGTGGGAGACCAAACCAAACAAGGAGGTTTTGTTCCGCTAGTTGCAAATGATTTACGAGAAGACTATCAGCTGAAGACTGTTGAAACAGAAAATTATGGTGTCAATGGCGAACGAAGTGACCAGATACTTAAGCGAGTGAAGGAAAAAGAAACAATTCAAACAAACATTAAGACCGCTGACATTATCACATTGACTGTGGGTGGAAATGATTTGATGAAGGTGATTCAAAATAATTTTTTTGGGTTAACAACACGATCTTTTAAAAAACCTTTAAAAAACTATCAAGAAAATGTGACTGAACTTTTAGCAGAGATCCGAGAGCTAAACCCAAATGCGCCTATCTATGTTCTAGGTATTTACAATCCTTTTTATTTGAACTTTCCAGAAATCACAGATATGCAAACGATTGTAGATAATTGGAATCAAGGAACAGAAGCCATGGTCAAAGAAACGGATCACTGCTATTTTATTCCAATCAACGATTTACTATATCAGGGGTTAGATCAAAAAGTTGGTGTAGCTGAAGAACAAACAAATACAACAGATAGTATGGCAGAAAGCTTGAATGATATAAAAAATAATGTTTTGTATGAAGAGGATCATTTTCATCCAAACAACTTGGGCTATCAATTGATGGCAAATGCAGTAAAAGAAAAATTAGTTGCAACCAAAGAACAGTGGCTGATAAAGGAGGGTGACAAATGACAGAATCAGAAAATCCAAAGAAATCAGAAGTAGAAGTGAAAGAACCCTTGAACGAAAAACAAAGTCAAGCATCGAATTATTGGCGAATGGCTTTCTTGATTCTATTAGGTGTCGTGGTTGGTATCACCATTTTTCTAGGCGTTCGAATTTTTTCGAGCCAACCTGAGTACAAAAACATGCCAGAAATTACGGCAATCGAAGGCGAACCAGTCCTGACAATTAATTCAAATAAAGAAAAAGTCAATCAGTTGATTAGTTTTTTCTTAAGTGATTTTCAAAAAGAAGGCGACATTGAGTATAAATTTTATTTAGAAAATGAAGCCATGTTAAATGGTCAGTTTGAAGTATTAGGTTTTCCAGTGAATTTTTATCTCTATTTTGAACCCTATGTTATGGAAAATGGAAACGTTCAGCTGAAAGCAAAAAGTTTATCCATCGGCACATTAAGTTTGCCAATCAAAGATGTGATGAACATGGTTAAACGTAATTATAATTTACCTAAATGGGTCGAGATTGATACGAAAGACTTAACAGTCATGCTTCGACTAGATAAATTTAGAATGCAAAATGGCATGTATATCAAAGCAGATAAAATAAATTTAGTAGACGATGATATTCGTTTTAGTCTATACTTACCCGCAAGTGAAGAAACAACAAAAGAAAGTTTAAATCAATAAGTGAAATCAAAATAGATAAATAAAAGGAGGGCTTTGATGGAACGTGCAATTTTTGCAGGTGGCTGCTTTTGGTGTATGATTCAGCCATTTGACAGTTTACCAGGTATCTACTCAATTATGTCAGGATATACTGGCGGACAACTGGCTAATCCAACCTATGAACAAGTGAAGAGCCAAACAACTGGCCATACAGAAGCAGTTGAAATCATTTATGATCCACAAGTGATTTCCTATCAAGAATTAGTCGAGCTTTATTGGGAACAAACCGATCCAACTGATGCGTTTGGACAGTTTGAAGACCGAGGAAGTAGTTATCGACCTGTCATTTTTTATTCAACAAAAGAGCAACAAACGATTGCAGAAAAAAGCAAACAACGCTTAGCTGAGAGTGGTCGTTTTACAGAAAAAATTGTGACGACCATTGAGCCAGCACAGCCATTTTATTTGGCTGAAGTTGATCATCAAGACTACTATAAAAAGAATCCAGAAAACTTTGCACGCAATCATGCAAGAAGAGCGGCTTTTGTCGAGGAAAATTGGGGGAATCATCAGTGAATCGAAGTTTTTACCATTATTTAATGACTCTTCGTGGACCAAATCAGCTAGATCAAGTGACTGAATTTGCAAATGAAGCAGGAAAAGATATTCAATTTCCAAAACATAGTTCAGACTATGAAGAACTCTCTGATTATTTGGAAATGAATGTGGACTATTTAACTTCCATGGATGTATTTGATGCGGCTTGGGAACAATATTTGGAAAACAATCATGCTTCTTAAGCTTTTGTTTGTCTTTGAAAAAAAGATTAATTTCATCTCTTAGTCGCAATTTGTTTGAAATTTTTCTATAATAAAAGCAGAACTACAAATGAGGGATGAATGTTGACAACAAAACAGAAGTGGACGAATCGTTTTTGGTTAGCTGTGAAATATTTACTGATTTCGATTTTTCTGGCATTTATTTTACGTGGCTTTCTTTTTATTCCAGTACCGGTTGAAGGAAATTCAATGGAAAATACGTTGAGTCAAGGAAATATGACGGTGATGGAGAAATTTACCGAGATCAAACGATTTGATGTCGTCGTTTTTCAATTGGCAGATGGCACGATTTATATCAAACGAGTGATTGGCTTACCAGGTGAAACGATCAGCTACCAAAATGATACATTACAAATCAATGGAAAAGATATCAAAGAACCATTTTTAAGTAAAAATATCCAATCAGATCATGAGACTGCACCGTATACGACCGATTTCACCTTGCAAGGATTGACTGGGGAAGAAAAATTAGCTGAAGATAATTATTTCGTAATGGGAGACAATCGACGAATTTCAAAAGACAGTCGTTCTTTTGGTACGATTTCTCGTGAAGATATCTTGGGTAAGGCACGTATGGTGTACTATCCTTTAAGTGAAATCAAATGGATCAAATAATTGATGGCTTGAAATAGTATCAGTCAAAAAGACAATTGAATGAGATCAATTGTCTTTTTTTTGTTTTTTTAAATATAGCTAAAGTTATCTTTGGACAACTCACATTCGCTTATGTTAACGTTTTCTTAGAGAGGTAAAATTTTTTTGTTAGTTGTTTTATCTTATCTTTTTTTCGAGGAGGTGAAAATGGAAAAGAGAGCTGGAAGAATTTGTTTAAAAGAAAAAATAAAACAAAAAAGGAGAAAGAAAATGAAAAAGATGATTGGATTATTTTTTACTTTATTTTTATTGTTTCCTCAAGTAATGGTTCACGCAGATGAAGCAAGTCAAGCAGTTGACGCAAAAAGTAGTGAGAAAAACCAGCAAATGGAATATACAATTACTAGAAATATTATAGTAGGCTCATTTACTGAGGGTTGGGGAGTCGAGGGCATGAGAGTAACAGAAGATGCAATTGAATTTGATGTTAACATGGGAGATGATCTTTACCAGTGTGGGAACCCGATTGAGGTACAGACTTTATCCAGTGGACCAAGGGGTCAGTATCAAGTGGAGGGCAAACGAATTCTTCGTGAAAAGAAAAATGGGCAACGCTATTACACGATTCGATTTGACAAAAGCCAATACATAAATGGTTCTAATACAGTTATCCATATAAAGACAATTGTAGATTTTGACTTTGTTTACAACGAGCTGGTCATTAATCTAAATACAAAAATACCAGAAAATTACAATGACATACTTGTTTCGATTCAAAGCAAAATGGATAATTGGAAAGTTGTTGATTGGGATGAAACACATAACGTAGCTGTGAGTTGGAACAATGATGGGAATAGTAATCAAAAGTGGTATTTAAAATATCATGCAGCAAAAAATGCTTACAGTATCCATAGTTATAAACAAACTGCATATAGTTTGTTAGAAAATAGTGATAAAAAGGTTGGCGTCAAACCCAATGTTAGTAATAACGATAGTGCACTGTGGCAACTGATTTGGGAAAGTAGTCAAACCAACGGCGAAGCATTTTTCTTGAAGAACGTAAAAAGTGGACATGTAATGGATATTCAAAAAAGCAATCTAGATGGTGGAAATATCATCACCTTTAATAAGACAGGGACAGAAAATCAAAAATTTATTTTACATATTGAAGGCTACAAATAAAAGCGAATCAGTCTTTTATTTTTAATGAATGTGCTATTAGTAGATAAGAAAGAGGAAACACGTCATCTGTGTTTCCTCTTTCTTTAGATAGTTCCCTGCAAGATTATAAAAAATAAGAAGAAATCATCCCAAACTTGTGGGGGAATGGTATGGATTTCTTCTCGTATAGTAACTAACGAAGTGTATTTTTTGTTTCTACATTGCCATCCAAGAGGGTTCTAACATATTTCCATCTAGGTCTTGTACTTCAAGGCCAAACATTTGATCTTCTGGAATACCCATGTCCACATGATAATAAGACCCACCATTTTCTTTTGCTGTTTCGGCAAATTTTTTGACTGCTTCTGCATTAGGTAGACTGAAAGCAATCAGTGCGCCACTGGTTGTCTGTGCATCTGCAATTTTTCGATCGTTGATAAATGTTTGATAAAATTCATGATTCAACAACATAATCCAAAAGTGATCATCCCATACCATAGAGCTTGCTTGTTCTGTCGAAAATTCTTGATTTTGCTCAAAGCCGAGTTTCGTATAAAATTCCGTTGACTTCTTTACATCTTTGACTGGAAAATTGACAAAAACCATCGTACTCATTTTTTTCGACCCCTTTCTATATTCTTATCATCTACTGTTTGTAAAACGCTGTCAAAAATTCTGCTTCGTTTTTTTCTTGGTAAAATAAATTTTGGAAAGGCATAGCGCTAAGAAAACAAACGATGCTTTCTTTTTTTTAGTTCAATTTATGCTAAAATAGCTTGTAAGTGATCAAACTGTGAACAACAGAATGAAAAAGCACATTCTATTTGAGTTCCAATCAGTGAGATTGATATATCAAGGAGGAAACACAACTATGACCATTCAATGGTTCCCGGGACACATGGCGAAAGCTCGTCGTGAAGTTTCTGAAAAAATGAAATACGTTGACATCGTTTTTGAGTTAGTGGATGCGCGTTTACCGTTGTCATCAAGAAACCCGATGCTCGATCAAATTATTCAACAAAAACCACGTATCGTTTTATTAAATAAAGCTGATTTGGCTGATCCACAACAAACAAAGCAGTGGCAAGAATATTTCAAAAAACAAGGTCACGCTGCATTAGCAATCAATGCACAAGAAAACAAGGGCGTGAAGGGACTGATTCCGACCGCCAAAGAAGTGTTAAAAGAAAAAAGAGCAAGAGATGCTGCTCGAGGATTGAAACCCCGTGCAATTCGAGCAATGGTTTTAGGAATCCCTAACGTTGGAAAATCGACATTAATGAATCGCTTAGTTGGAAAAAAAATTGCACAAACAGGGAATAAACCTGGAGTGACGAAAGGGCAACAATGGTTACGTCATGGAACGGAACTAGAATTATTAGATACACCAGGAATTCTTTGGCCTAAGTTTGAAGATGAAGAGATTGGGAAAAAGCTGGCATTGACTGGTGCAATCAAAGATCAATTACTTCACTTAGATGATTTGGCCATCTATGGCTTGGACTTCTTTGCCCGTTATTACCCAGGAAGAATTCAAGAACGTTACCATTTAACAGAAGAGCAGGAGCAGGGTCTTGCGCCAGAAATTTTGATGGCGGTCACGGCTAAAAGAGGCTTCAGAGATGATTACGCTCGTGGAAGTGAACTAGTTGTGTTTGAAATCAGAGATGGCAGATTAGGTCGCTACACGTTAGATCGCTGTGAAGAAATGGGGCAAGAAGTGAATGAGTGAGTCGATTCAAGCCATTAAGGAAAAATTAACAACAATCACTTCCTTGACTGATCCTTCACTTGAATATTTGAAGCAAGATCCGCGAAAAGGGGTACAACAAGCACTCAACTCTTTAGCAAAGCGGCTTGAAAAAGAGGCTAAAATCAAAGAAAAGTATCAAGAAATGTTTGTTTTTGAAAAACAAGGATATGCCAATGGTCATCAATGGATTGCTGGCATTGACGAAGTTGGTCGTGGACCATTAGCTGGCCCTGTCGTTGCAGCAGCAGTTGTCTTATCGAAAGATGAAGAAATTCTTGGCTTAAATGACTCTAAGCAGCTATCTGAGAAAAAACGTGAATTACTTTATCAGGAAATTCAAGAGAAAGCTTTGGCTATTGGAATCGGGATTGTTGACGAAAAAGTGATCGATGAAGTAAACATTTATGAGGCAAGCAAGTTGGCAATGATTCAAGCAGTTGAAAAATTAACTGTCCAGCCAACCTACTTGTTGATTGATGCGATGAAATTAGATTTGCCCATTCAACAAGAAAAACTAATCAAGGGAGATGCACGCTCTGTTTCGATTGCTGCAGCGAGCATCATTGCTAAAGTTTATCGCGATCGTTTAATGGCAGATTATGACCAATTGTATCCAGGCTATGGATTTGGTCACAATGCGGGCTATGGAACAAAAGAACACTTGATTGGTATGGAAAAACAAGGAATTACACCAATTCATCGTCGGACATTTGCTCCAGTCAAAAAATATTTATAAAAATTTAAACACACCTTTTGCGTATCTTATTAAAAAGAAAGCAAGAGGTGATTTTTTTTATGGAAAAAATAAAAGAATATTTATTACGTTTGACTTACGCAAAAGGGATTAGTAGCCAGGGAAAGTGGCAAATACTTCAGTACTTATTGGCAAATCCAGAAGTACGCTTAACAATAGAAGAGATTTGTAAGATTGCCTCTATTACGATTCATCGTGAACTGTTTCGACAAAGCTGGTTGGAGGTCGAAAATCACTGGGAAACAATCAAACAAAACCAACAGTATATTACTTGTTTGGACCCATGCTATCCCTCACAATTATTAAATTTGACATATCCTCCCATTCTATTATTTTATCGAGGGGACCTATCGTTATTGACGTATAAAATGGTGAGCGTTGTTGGAGGAAGACGATCGTCAGTTCTTGCAAAGAAAACAGTTCTTCAGCTCTTACGTCCAGTGATTGCTGAGGGTTATGTGATTGTGAGTGGCTGTGCCAAGGGAATTGATACATATAGTCACTGTGCGGCAATTAAAGAAGGTGGACGAACGATTGCTGTTGTTGGAACAGGCTTGGAAAAATTTTATCCAAGAGAAAATGAACAACTACAAAGGAAAATTGCTGAGGAGCATTTGCTGTTAAGTGAATATCCGCCAGAAGCAGGACCAAGGAGACACCGCTTTCCGATGAGAAATCGAATCATTGCTGCCTTATCACTGGGTACTTGTGTAATCGAAGCAAGGAAAAAGAGTGGCTCACTAATAACAGCACAGCAAGCATTAGATTTAGGCAAGGCTGTTTTTGCCGTCCCTGGAAATGTTTTAACAGAACACTCTGAAGGCTGTCATCACCTCATTCAAGATGGGGCAATTTGTACGATTTCAGGACAGGATATTTTAGCAGAATTGAAAGAATAACATCACATTTCCCATTTGCTTTCCTTGACAAACGATTTCTGAATGGATATGATTAGCTACGATTTGTAGGAAACCTCTAGTATAAGTATATATAGTAGGAACTCGACAATGAAAGGAGTCCATTCAAGAATGGCATATAAATATTTAGTGATTGTAGAATCACCAGCAAAGGCCAAAACAATTGAAAAATATTTGGGCCGAAATTATAAAGTAATGGCAAGTGTAGGCCATATTCGTGATTTACCAAAAAGTAAAATGGGAATTGATGTCGAAAATAATTATGAACCTCATTATATTTCTATCCGAGGAAAAGGCGATGTTATTAAAAGTTTAAAATCTGCGGCTAAAAAAGCGCAGAAAGTTTATCTCGCAAGTGACCCGGATAGAGAAGGAGAAGCGATTGCTTGGCATCTAGCCTATTTATTAGGATTAGATCTTGAAGACAAAAATCGTGTCGTTTTCAATGAAATCACTAAAGATGCTGTAAAAGCTGCGTTTAAAGAACCTCGTTCAATCGATGTGGATTTAGTTGATGCACAACAAGCACGCCGCGCATTAGACCGATTAGTTGGCTATTCGATTAGTCCAATCCTTTGGCGTAAAGTGAAAAAAGGATTAAGTGCAGGACGCGTTCAATCTATTGCTTTAAAAATTATCATTGATCGTGAGCAAGAAATCCGCGAATTTATTCCAGAAGAATACTGGAGTATCGATGGAAACTTTAAAAAGGCACGTAAGAAATTCAAAGCAAACTTCTGGGGAATCGATGGCAAGAAGAAGAAATTACCAGATGCAGAAGCTGTGAAAGAAGTCACTGCTAGAATTGATGGTCAAGACTTTGAAGTGAAAAAAGTCGAAAAGAAAGAACGAAAAAGAAATCCAGCCAATCCATTTACTACGAGTAGTTTACAACAAGAGGCTGCACGTAAATTAAATTTCCGCACAAGAAAAACAATGATGGTTGCGCAACAACTATATGAAGGAATCGCATTGGGAAAACAAGGAACAGTTGGTTTGATTACCTACATGCGTACTGACTCAACGCGGATTGCTGACACAGCCAAAGCAGAAGCAGCTTCATTTATCCAAGAAACATATGGTGATGAATTTTCTGCTCACGGAAATAAAAAGGTGAAAAATGCTCAAGGCGCACAAGATGCCCATGAAGCAGTAAGACCAACTAGTGTTTTGCGCACACCTGATGAAATCAAACAATATTTAGATAAAGACCAATTAAAATTATATACATTGATCTGGTCACGTTTTGTTGCCAGTCAAATGACACCAGCGATTTTAGATACAATGAAAGTTACTCTAGACCAAAACGGTGTCATCTTTATTGCCAATGGTTCAAAGGTCAAGTTCAAAGGATTCATGCAAGTTTATGTTGAAGGTCGCGATGATGGTAAAGAAGACAAAGAAAACATCTTGCCTGAATTAATTGAGGGAGACATTGTTCAATCTGTGGACATCGAACCCAAACAACACTTTACGCAACCACCAGCAAGATTTAGTGAAGCAACGCTTATTCGAGCATTAGAAGAAAACGGTGTGGGTCGTCCATCAACTTATGCGCCAACATTGGATACGATCCAACGCCGCTACTATGTCAAACTGACACAAAAACGTTTCGAACCAACGGAGCTAGGAGAAATCGTTAACTCATTAATTGTTGAATTCTTCCCTCAAATCGTTGATATCCATTTCACAGCGGAAATGGAAAATGACTTGGATAAAGTGGAAGAAGGAAAAGAAGCTTGGGTCCAAGTAGTTGATCGTTTCTATAAACCTTTTGAAAAAGAATTAAGTAATGCAGAAGAAAAAATGGAAAAAATTCAAATCAAAGATGAACCAGCTGGATTTGATTGCGATGTCTGTGGGCATCCAATGGTGATTAAATTAGGAAAATATGGTAAATTTTACGCATGTAGTAATTTCCCAGAATGTCGTAATACCAAACCAATCGTGAAAGAAATCGGTGTTACTTGTCCCGTATGTCATGAAGGCCAAGTGATTGAACGTAAATCCAAGAAAAACAGAATTTTTTATGGTTGTTCTCGTTTCCCAGATTGCGAATTTACTTCTTGGGATAAACCAGTGGGCAGAAATTGTCCGAAATGTGATCAATATTTGGTTGAGAAGAAAGTTAAAGGTGGCAAACAGGTTGTCTGTGTAAATGGCGACTATGAAGAAGATGTTCAAAAATAATCGAAAAGAGGTTTTTACTTGAAAACTGTAAATGTAATTGGTGCCGGCCTTGCCGGAAGTGAAGCAGCTTGGCAAATTGCACAAGCTGGAGTTCCTGTTCGTCTATATGAAATGCGTCCAGTTAAATCGACAGAAGCGCATCATACTGAAAATTTTGCGGAATTAGTCTGTTCTAATTCTTTAAGAGGAAATAGTTTAGCAAATGCTGTTGGCCTATTGAAAGAAGAAATGCGTCGCTTGAATTCCGTAGTGATTACTTCGGCTGACGAAACAGCTGTTCCTGCTGGTGGCGCATTGGCAGTTGACCGAGATTCATTTTCAGAAACGATTACTCGAAAAGTGAAAGAGCATCCACTAGTAACGGTTATCAATGAAGAAATAACCAAAATACCAGAAGGCATCACTGTTATCGCAACCGGGCCGTTAACTTCTCATCCATTAGCAGAAGCAATCAAAGAATTTAATGGTTCAGATGGTTTTTATTTTTATGATGCTGCTGCACCAATTATTGATAAATCAACGATTGACATGGACAAAGTATATTTGAAATCACGTTATGATAAAGGTGAGGCAGCTTACTTGAACTGTCCAATGACAGAAGAAGAATTTACTGCGTTCCATGATGCGTTGGTTCATGCAGAAGTCGCAGAATTAAAAGCATTTGAAAAAGAAAAATATTTTGAAGGTTGTATGCCAATTGAAGTAATGGCACAACGTGGATTTAAAACGATGCTATTTGGTCCAATGAAGCCAGTTGGACTAGAAAATCCCAAAACGGGCAAACGCCCTTATGCTGTCATTCAATTGCGCCAAGATAATGCAGCTGCTTCTCTTTATAATATTGTTGGCTTCCAAACTCACCTAAAATGGGGCGAGCAAAAACGAGTATTCCGCATGATTCCTGGTTTAGAAAATGCTGACTTTGTACGTTATGGCGTCATGCATCGTAATAGTTTTATGAATTCACCAGAATTATTGAAACCAACTTACCAATCAGCGAAGCGTGAAGATTTATTTTTCGCGGGTCAAATGACTGGTGTTGAAGGGTACGTGGAAAGTGCAGCTAGTGGGTTGTTAGCTGGAATCAATGCTGCACGACTTGCAAAAGAAGAAGAGCTTGTTGTCTTCCCACAAGAAACAGCGATTGGAAGTATGGCGTACTATATCACGCATGCCGAAGGAAAACATTTCCAACCAATGAATGCAAACTACGGGTTGTTCCCAGAACTACCTGAACGAATTCGTGATAAAAAATCACGTTATGAAGCATTAGCAAACCGAGCATTAGCAGCTAATGAAAAAGTGATTGCAGAATTAGCTTCGCCTATTCCTGCAAAATAAACAAAAAAACGAATCGACTTAGTAAATTATGATTGAGCTATTCATAATTTACTAAGTTTTTTGTTGCGTAAAATGAACGCTTCACTGAAAAATTAGCGAGAAAAATGAAAACAAAACGAAAAATTGTGCGAATTGTGAACAAACTTAGAAATATTGATTAAATTCTGACAATTTATTTGTTTTTTTATAAGGGCTATGCTAAATTTATTTCTGGGATTGTAAGGAAGGTGAAAAAATGGCAGAACAAAGCTGGGAAGAAAAGTTTCTACGCTATTTGATTGTTGAACGAGGATACTCGGATAAGACGCGTCAAGCATACAAGGAAGATATTGATGACTTCAAAGATTTTCTAAAAGAATCTGGTGAGGAAAATTTGTTGAGTATTGATCACTTAGATGTAAGAGTCTATTTAGGTTTTTTATCAGATAAAGAATACAGTAGAAACACAATTAGCAGAAAAATTGCCAGTTTGCGTTCATTTTATCAATATCTTTTAAAAGAAGAACTGATCGAGGAAAATCCTTTTTCTTATGTCCATTTAAAGAAAAAAAATATTCGGTTACCGCGCTTTTTTTATGAAAATGAAATGCAGGCTTTGTTTGAAAGCGTTGCTGGGGATAAACCGTTGGACTTCAGAGATCGAGCAGTACTAGAAGTTTTATATGGTTCTGGTATCCGCTTAAGTGAATGTAGTGGGTTAAAGATTAAGGACATCGACTTTCAAGCAGAGGTAATGTTGATTCTTGGAAAAGGAAACAAAGAAAGATATGCGCCACTGGGATCCTTTGCTCAAGAAGCTTTACAAGAATATTTTGAAAAAAGTCGTTCGTTCTTGATGAATAAATACCATAAAGAGCACGATTTTGTTTTTGTTAACCACCATGGTGATCCAATTACACCAACTGGAATCGAATATATACTAAATCAGATAATCAAGAAAAGTAGTTTAGATAGTGATATTCATCCTCATATGTTGCGTCATACGTTTGCAACGCATTTATTGAACAATGGTGCAGATATGCGGACAGTTCAAGAATTATTAGGGCATGCGAATTTGTCTACAACTCAGATTTATGCCCATGTGACGAAAGAAAGTTTACAAAAAAACTATCGCTCTTTTCATCCACGAGCGTAGCAAGGATATTATTTTATTAGGAGGGTCTACAAATGGTAGAATCACAATTTCATTCAACCACGATTTGTGCAGTTGAAAAAGATGGAAAATTTGCAATGGCTGGAGACGGTCAAGTAACAATGGGAGAATCTGTTGTTATGAAAGGAACAGCTCGCAAAGTTCGCAGAATTTATAATGACGAAGTTGTTGTTGGTTTTGCTGGAAGCGTAGCAGATGCCTTTACTTTGGAAGAAAAATTTGAAGGTAAACTGAATGAATATAATGGCAATCTACAACGTGCGGCTGTTGAGTTAGCACAAGAGTGGCGAACGCAACAATCCATGCAGAAATTAGAAGCAATGTTGATTGTTATGAATGATAAGGAAATGCTGTTAGTTTCTGGAACAGGTGAAGTGATTACACCAGATGATGGTATTTTAGCCATTGGTTCTGGCGGAAACTTTGCGTTAGCCGCTGCGCGTGCAATGAAAAATTATGCACAAAATGAGATGAGTGCAAAAGAGATTGCTGAAAATGCGTTGAACATCGCAGCGGATATTTGTATCTTCACAAACCATAATATCATTGTAGAAGAATTATAAGAGGTGATTAGAATGAATGAATTAAGACAAACACCAAGACAAATCGTGAGTGAATTGGATCAATACATCGTGGGACAAGAAGCAGCTAAAAAATCTGTGGCTGTCGCTTTACGAAACCGCTACCGTAGACTCCAGTTAGATGAAAAAATGCAACAAGATATTACCCCTAAAAATATGCTGATGATTGGGCCAACAGGGGTTGGAAAAACAGAAATTGCTCGTCGACTTGCAAAAATCGTCAATGCGCCATTCATCAAAGTGGAAGCAACTAAATTTACAGAAGTTGGTTACGTTGGCCGAGATGTAGAATCAATGGTTCGTGACTTGGTCGAAAACGCGATTCAAATCGTTGAGAAAGAACAATACAGTCGTGTGTATACAAAAGCCAAGAAAAATGCTGAAAAACGGTTAGTGAAAGTTTTAGTACCTGGTATCAAGAAGGAACAAAAACAATCAACAAACCAATTTGAACAAATGATGAACATGTTCAATGCCTCTGCACAACAGGCTGAACCACAAGAAGAAATCACCGAAGACATTCGAGTTAATCGTCGCACCGTCTTGGAACAATTGGAAAAAGGCTTGCTGGATACGCGTGAAGTGACAATCGAAGTGGAAGAACAAAAGAAGTCCGCGCCAATGATGAACAATGGCTTGGAACAAATGGGCATTGATTTGAATGAGACATTAGGCGCGTTAACACCGACTAAAAAAGTAGAAAGAACAGTCACAGTAAAAGAAGCACGCGAAATTTTAATTCGTGAAGAATCTGCTAAACTTGTGAAAGATGCAGATATTCATAGCGAAGCAATCAAACTGGCTGAGTCAAGTGGTATTATTTTTATCGATGAAATCGATAAAGTGACTTCAAAATCACAACAGTCTGGTGAAGTTTCTCGAGAAGGTGTACAACGCGACATTTTACCAATTGTTGAAGGCTCACAAGTCAACACGAAATATGGTACGTTACAAACAGATCATATTTTATTTATTGCTTCAGGTGCCTTTCATTTATCCAAACCAAGTGATTTGATTCCAGAATTACAAGGACGCTTCCCGATTCGCGTCGAATTAGATGATTTGTCAGCGGAAGATTTTGTGAAAATTTTGACAGAACCTAATAATGCATTGATCAAACAATATATTGCATTGATTGAAACGGAGAATGTTTCCGTTACGTTTACTAAGGAAGCAATCGAACGAATCGCGCAAATTGCTTTTGATGTGAATCGCGACACGGATAACATCGGTGCACGCCGTTTACACACAATCTTGGAAAAATTATTAGAAGATTTATTATTTGAGGCACCAGATATGCAGATGGGTGAGATTACGATTACAGAAGCATATGTCAATGACAAATTGGTTTCAATTGCACAAAATGAAGATCTAAGCCGCTATATACTTTAAGAATCGGAGGACGACTATGACGGATTTGCTAACGAAAACCCGAAAGATCAACAAACTTTTACAACAAAAAAATACCTTTGATATGGATGCTGATTTACCGTATGACAAAATGGCAGTGACACTAGGTGGAGTGTTGGACAGTAATACGTATATCATTGGTAGCGATGGCGTGCTACTTGGTTATAATGAACGTCATGATGTGAATAATGAACGTGTGAAAACTATGTTCGTTGAAAAACAATTTCCACTTTCTTACACAGATACCGTAGATCAACTAGTTAAGACAGAAGCAAATATTCCAATCACTAGTGAAATTACAGCTTTTCCAGTAGAGTCAAGAGAAAAATATCCATTTGGCTTAACGACAGTCGTACCGATTTTTGGTGCGGGAGAACGTTTAGGAACAATTATTTTGTCACGAATGGAACAAGCATTTACTGACGATGATTTAGTTTTAGCGGAATATGGGGCAACAGTTGTAGGAATGCAAATTCTTTACCAACAGTCACGTAGCATTGAAGAAGATGTGCGAAGTGCCACAGCTGTGCAAATGGCAATCAATACTCTTTCTTACAGTGAATTAAAAGCAGTTCAAGCAATTTTCCATGCGCTTGATGGCGACGAAGGTCGTTTAACGGCGTCAAATATTGCCGATGAAATCGGAATTACTCGTTCCGTGATCGTTAATGCTTTGCGCAAATTGGAGTCTGCAGGTATCATTGAATCACGTTCTTTGGGAATGAAAGGAACCTACTTAAAAGTCCTTAATTCACGTTTTAAAGAAGAATTAGCAAAACATAGCTACTAAACGGAATCTTATTTTTCAGTTCACTGAGGGCAGTAGCAATTTCAAAAAATGGGGGAGTCACAATGACCGTAATTATTCAAAATGATCAGCTTATTGCTAAAATAGCTGAACATGGAGCAGAACTAATTAGCTTACAATCAAAAGAGCATAATCTTGAATATATTTGGCAAGGGGATCCAGAATTTTGGGGACGTCATGCACCGGTTCTTTTCCCATTTGTTGGTCGTTTGAAAAATGACGAATACATGTATCAAGGGAAAACGTATTCGATGGGGCAACATGGTTTTGCAAGAGATATGGATTTTGAAGTTATTGAGCAAGGACCAGAGCAAGCAAGTTTTCTGTTGAAAAGTACACCAGAAACGAAAAAAAATTATCCGTTTGATTTCGAATTAGTCATCACGTATGAATTAGGTGGCGACGGAATAACTGTTCATTACCAAGTGGAAAATGTTGGAGAAGAAGAAATGTATTTTTCAATTGGTGGGCATCCAGCGTTTAATGTACCATTGGAAGAAGGCTTGTCGTTTGATGATTTTTATTTGGCCTTCTCGCCAAGAAAATCAAGATTACGTTTACCATTGGCAGGACCTTATATCGATTTAGATCAACGAACATTGGGGCAAACAAATACGAACTTGGCATTAGATCGTGAGTTGTTTGACCAAGATGCACTTGTTTTTGAAACGAAAGGACTAAATGCCTATTCGATTCGTAGTGAAAAATCACGCCACAGTGTGACATTAAGCTATAAAGATATGCCTTACGTTGGTATTTGGTCACCTTATCCAAAAGAAGCGCCGTTTGTTTGTATCGAACCTTGGTGTGGGATTGCGGATACGGTGAATAGTAATGGAAGTCTGATGGAAAAAGTGGGAATCAATCAATTAGGTGCTCATGAAATTTTCCAAACAAAATACTCAATCACCGTGAAATAAACAAAAAAGTGAGCTACGACAAATGTCGCAGTTCACTTTTTTTGAGAAAGAAAAACTATTTTTTTTTGCTGCTATTTAAACCAAAAGGAATTCGGCTTTCAGTTTTGTTTTTGATACGTTGAATGTTTTCTTTGTGACGAAGAAAAATAAAAGATGACACTAAGAAAGCAATGATAGTTAACAGCCAATTATGTTCAGGTAAAATAACCGGTGCAATATACGGTAAGAAAATCGTTGATAAAGTAATCAACACAGCACTGATCATACTGCTTAAGCTTACCATGCTGGTGAAGTAAAGACTTACGACAAAAATTGTTGCAGAGTAGACGAAGAAAATGGGACTGAAACCTAGGAGCATGCCGGCGCTGGTTGCGACTGCTTTTCCGCCTTTGAATTTTGCAAAAATCGGAAAAGTATGACCGAGGATTGCACAGACCCCAAACCAAAGTGGATTGATTGTCGTGATGTGAAAAATAATTGGCAGACAAGTTGCCAGTGTTCCTTTTAAGATGTCCATTAGTAAGACAACGATTCCTGCTTTTTTGCCTAATACACGAAAGGTATTGGTCGTTCCAGTGTTTCCACTACCATATGCGCGAATGTCTTTGTTGAAAAAGATTTTTCCAATCCAGACGCCGGAAGGAATAGAACCCAAAAGATATGCTACAATAAGTAATAAGATCAATTTCATTTTTTTACCTCTTTCAAGTTGAAAACTAATGTTTATTTTAGCATGAATGAGTAGTAGGAACAATCGAAATTCACGAATGAAAGGAATGAGTAGGATGGCAGTTGAAAATCCAACCCAAGAAACAATTTTTGATTATTTAAAGTCAGCAAAAAATATTGCTGTTGTCGGTTTGAGTAATAAACCTGAACGAACAAGTTACCAAATCGCGAAGTTATTACAAGAAAAAGGATATCAAATTTTTCCTGTGAATCCAATTTTGGCTGGACAAGAAGTACTAGGTGAAAAAGTTTATGGTCATCTGACAGAGATTACAGAACCAATTGATATTGTTGATATTTTTCGACGTGGTGAATTTTTACCTGAAGTAGCACAGGACTTTTTGCAAACAGATGCAAAAGTTTTTTGGGCACAATTAGGAATTGAAAATGAAGAGGCAGCAAAATTATTACAAGCTGCCGGTCGAAAAGAGATCGTGATGAATCGTTGTATAAAAATTGAACTAGCTAAAATGGACGATAACTAGTCTGAGCAAGTGCAACGACCAAATAAATAAAGTTTTAATGTGCGAAAGGTGTTAATTAAAAGCAGGTTGGGTGACTGTTTCTCTTGATTTTTTCCCAACCTCTTTTTTTTCGCAGTTTTTTTTAGTATGATTAGTTCGATGCGGTCTTTTAAATTCCGCAAGTATTATTGAAGGAGCGTTTGCCTTGGCAAAAAAAGTAATCAATGAATATAATGATGCTTCTATCCAAGTTCTTGAGGGATTGGAAGCAGTTAGAAAACGACCAGGGATGTATATCGGTTCCACTGATAGCCGAGGCTTACATCATTTAGTGTATGAAATTGTTGATAATGCAGTCGATGAAGCTTTATCAGGCTATGGAAATGAAATTGATGTAGTGATACATAAAGATAACAGTATCACTGTAGTAGATAGCGGTCGCGGAATGCCAGTTGGAATGCATGCTTCAGGAATTCCAACGGTTGAAGTGATTTTTACAGTGCTACATGCTGGAGGAAAGTTTGGTCAAGGAGGTTATAAGACCTCTGGTGGACTGCATGGTGTCGGTGCCAGTGTGGTAAATGCCTTATCAAAATGGTTGACTGTAACTATTGTTCGTGATGGTGTTGAATACCAACAAAAATTTGTAGACGGTGGTAAGCCACAGGGGACATTAAAAAAACTTGGTAAAACAAAAAAAGCAAATGGAACCACGGTTCATTTCTTACCGGATGATACGATCTTTTCAACAGTGAAATTTTCATATGAGATATTATCAGAGCGTTTGCGCGAGTCCGCTTTTCTTTTGAAAGGCGTTCGAATTACGTTAAGTGATCTTCGCGGTGAAGAAGAGGTTACAGAAGTTTTTCATTATGAAGAAGGAATCAAAGAATTTGTCGAATACTTGAATGAAGAAAAAGATACATTGACACCTGTTGTCTATTTTTCTGGTGAAAAAGACGGTATCGAAGTGGAAGTTTCTTATCAATACAATGATGGCTATTCGGAGAATATTTTGTCTTTTGTTAATAATGTACGGACGAAAGATGGCGGTACGCATGAAGCAGGAATGAAAACAGCGATGACGAAAGCTTATAATGAGTACGCTCGTAAAGTTGGACTTTTGAAAGAGCGAGATAAGAACTTAGAAGGTAGCGATTTTCGTGAAGGCTTAGCGGCGGTTTTATCAATTCGTGTACCAGAAAACTTATTACAGTTTGAAGGTCAAACCAAGGAAAAATTGGGTACGCCAGTTGCTCGAACAGTCGTTGATAATGTCATTGGCGAACAAATGGGCTTTTATTTACAAGAAAACAGTGAAATGAGCCAAATGTTGGTCAGAAAAGCAGTGAAGGCTCGTGAAGCGCGAGAAGCTGCACGTAAAGCGCGAGAAGAAAGCCGTAATGGTAAAAAACGCAAAAAAGGCGAATCTTTGTTATCAGGTAAATTGACCCCTGCACAATCGCGTAATCCTAAAAAGAATGAGCTTTATCTAGTCGAAGGAGACTCTGCTGGTGGATCTGCCAAGCAAGGACGAGATCGTAAATTCCAAGCAATTTTGCCACTTCGAGGAAAAGTAATCAATACAGAAAAAGCGAAATTGCAAGACATTTTGAAAAATGAAGAAATCAACACCATGATTTATACGATTGGTGCAGGCGTAGGACCAGAATTTTCTGTTGAAGATTGTAACTACGACAAGATCATTATCATGACCGATGCAGATACGGATGGTGCGCATATCCAAGTGCTATTGTTAACTTTCTTCTATCGCTATATGAAACCATTAATTGAAGCCGGAAAGATCTATATTGCTTTACCACCTTTATACAAAGTTTCAAAAGGCCAAGGGAAGAAGCAAGTGGTTGAATATGCTTGGACAGATGAAGAATTAGCTGCAGAAATCAAAAAAGTTGGGAAAGGTTATTCATTGCAACGGTATAAAGGGTTAGGTGAAATGAATGCCGACCAATTATGGGAAACAACGATGGATCCAACTTCACGGACATTAATTCGTGTTCGAATTGATGATGCGGCACAAGCAGAACGACGTGTGACGACATTAATGGGGGATAAAGTTGAACCTCGGAGAAAATGGATTGAAAGCCACGTCCAATTTACAATGGAAGAAGACGGTAGTATTTTAGATAAAAAAGAAGACACTGAAATGACAGCTTCAACTTCAAGCGAACGATTAGATGAAGAGCATGAAGAGATTGAAAAGCCAATTCAGTTGTTTGATGTAGAATAGGAGGTCACCTGATGGAAAATCGACAAGAAATCCAAGAATTAACCTTAGAAGAAGTAATGGGTGACCGATTTGGACGTTATTCAAAATATATTATTCAAGAGCGTGCCTTACCCGACATTCGTGACGGGTTAAAGCCAGTCCAACGTCGGATTTTATATGCAATGAACAAAGATGGAAATACCTATGATAAAGGATTCCGTAAATCTGCGAAATCAGTCGGAAATATCATGGGTAACTATCACCCACATGGAGACAGTAGTATCTATGAAGCAATGGTTCGGATGAGCCAGGACTGGAAGCTTCGAGAAGTGCTGATTGAAATGCACGGGAATAATGGTAGTATGGACGGCGATCCTCCAGCGGCAATGCGTTATACAGAAGCGCGTCTGTCTAAACTAAGTGGTGAAATGTTAGCGGATATTGAAAAAGATACGGTTGATATGGTTTGGAACTTTGATGATACTGAAAAAGAACCAACTGTTTTACCCGCTAGATATCCGAATTTATTGGTGAATGGTTCAACTGGTATCTCAGCAGGGTATGCGACCGAGATACCAACGCATAATTTAGGAGAAGTCATTGATGGAACTATCTATCTGATTGACCACCCTAATGCAAGTTTAGATAAACTAATGGAGTTTATCCCAGGACCTGATTTTCCAACAGGAGGAATCTTGCAGGGAAAAGATGAAATCAAAAAAGCTTTTGAAACCGGACGGGGAAAAGTGATTCTACGTTCTAAAACCAAAATTGAAGCAATCAAAGGAAGCAAAGAACAAATTGTCATTTCAGAAATTCCTTACGAAGTGAATAAAGCAACCCTTGTGAAAAAAATTGATGAAGTGCGTTTAAATAAAAAAGTAGATGGAATTGCTGAAGTTCGTGATGAGAGTGATCGAACAGGTTTGCAAATTGTTGTGGAATTAAAAAAAGATGCAAACGCACAAGGGATCCTAAATTACTTATTTAAAAACACGGAACTACAAATCAACTACAACTTTAATATGGTAGCCATTGATCATATGACACCACATCAAGTTGGGCTAAGAGATATCTTAAGCAGTTATATCGGACATAGAAAAGATGTCATTACGAAACGTAGCCAGTATGATTTGGCAAAGGCACAAAAACGTCAACACATTGTGGAAGGCTTGATGAAAGCATTATCGATTTTAGATCAAGTGATTACGACAATTCGTGAAAGTAAAGATAAACGTGATGCAAAGAAAAACTTAGTGGATGTTTTTCAGTTTACTGAAGAACAAGCAGAAGCAATCGTGATGCTGCAACTTTACCGTTTAACAAACACCGATATTACTGATCTTCAAAAAGAATCTGAACAATTGATTGCGCAAATTACGGAACTAAATAAAATTCTTTCAGATGACAAAGAGCTGTTTTCATTGATGAAAAAAGAATTACGTGAAGTGAAGAAAAATTATGCAACGAAACGTATTACAAAAATCGAAGATGAAATCGAAGAAATAAAAATTGATACGAAAGTGTTGGTTGCGCAAGAAGACGTAGTCGTTAGCGTAACGCGTGAAGGTTATGTGAAACGAAGCAGCTTGCGTTCTTATAGTGCTTCGAAGCCAGAAGAGATTGGTATGCGTGAAGGCGATTATCTTTTGTATACTGGTGAATTAAGTACATTAGATCATGTCTTGTTTGTGACGAACAAAGCGAATGTGATCTATCGTCCAGTCCATGAGTTACCAGATCTAAAATGGAAGGAAGTTGGTGAGCACATTTCACAAACGATTTTGAATTTATCAATGGATGAATCAATTATCGCAGTGTTCCCATATACGAAAATACAACCAGAACAAACCTTTATCTTTATTAGTAAAAATGGCATGATCAAACAGACTAGAATGACTGAGTTTGAACCATGGCGTACGTATAAGAGTCGTCCGCTCAGCTCAATGAAACTAAAAGATGAGGACGAGTTGGTAGCTGTTTATTTGGAAGAAGGACAAGCGGATTTAGACGTCTTTCTAGTTACGCATCAAGGGATTGGCTTACGGTATCCGCTAGTTGAAGTACCAGTCGTCGGTGCAAAAGCAGCAGGAGTGAAGGCAATCAATCTGAAAGATGATGACACAGTCATCAATGGCTTATTAGTTTTTGCTGAAGGCGATACACCAATCGTAATCGTCACACAAAGAGGAGCCGTCAAACGAATGCTTGCACAAGAAATCTCGCAAACATCACGTGCAAAACGTGGGGTGCAAGTTTTAAGAGAACTAAAGAAAAACCCTCACCGAGTTATTTATATGTCTGAAGGAACAAGTCGTGAGCTAACAATCGTGAATCAAAAGGGCAAACAAGTGGAATTTAATCCAACTGATTTTCCAATTGGTGATCGTACGTCGAATGGTTCATTTGTGTTGGACGAAAAGCAAGGCGGAGAGATTATTGCTGTACTTGAAGCACCCGTCCCAAAAATCGAAGAATAACTGTATCATTTTTTCTTGAAGGAGCACGAACTGTAGTAGTACAGTTCGTGCTCCTTTTTTCATTTGTAATATCGAAGAAATCTTACTTTTTTATTAAAAGATGAAAGTGTTCACAATGCCTAATGCTTGGTATTAAAGCATTGTTTAAAGATACATCAATTAAAATCTAAAAATTGTTAAAGAAAAAACAAGAAAACCCTTGCAAAGATGACGCTCTGTGTTATACTAATCACGTAAAAACTGTTACATAAAACAGAAACTTTTAGGAGGTCCATACAATGGAGCAATGGAATGGATTTAAAGGAAAAACCTGGAAAGAAGAAGTAAACGTTAGAGATTTTATCCAAGAAAACTATACCCCTTATGACGGTAATGACGAATTTTTAGCTGGCCCAACAGAAGCAACAACAAAACTTTGGGATCAAGTAATGGAATTGAACACACAAGAGCGTGAAGCTGGTGGCGTATTAGATATGGATACTAAAGTTGTATCTACAATTACTTCACATGGTCCAGGCTACTTGAACAAAGATTTGGAAACGGTTGTTGGATTCCAAACAGAAAAACCATTCAAACGCAGCTTACAACCATTTGGTGGAATCAGAATGTCTGAACAAGCAGCTGAAGCTTACGGATTTGAAATTGATTCAGAAGTTTCTCACATTTTCCGTGACTATCGTAAAACACATAACCAAGGCGTTTTCGACGCATACACACCAGAAATTCGTGCAGCACGTCGTTCAGGTGTTATCACTGGTCTTCCAGATGCTTATGGACGTGGACGTATCATTGGTGACTATCGTCGAGTAGCACTTTATGGTGTAGATTATTTGATTAAAGAAAAACAAGTTGATTTATCTAACTGTGGTATTGGTATCATGTCAGATGATATTATTCGTCAACGTGAAGAATTGAACGAACAAATTCGTGCGTTAAGCGAATTGAAAGAACTCGGCAATATCTACGGATTCGATATTTCAGAACCTGCTACAAATGCAAAAGAAGCTTTCCAATGGTTATACCTTGGATATTTAGCAGCAATCAAAGAACAAAATGGTGCGGCAATGTCATTAGGACGCACATCAACATTCTTAGACATCTATGTAGAACGTGATTTACAAAATGGCGTTATCACTGAAGAAGAAGCACAAGAAATCGTTGACCATTTCGTTATGAAACTACGTCTTGTAAAATTTGCTCGTACACCGGATTACAACGCTTTGTTCTCAGGGGACCCAACTTGGGTTACAGAATCAATCGCTGGTATGGGTGAAGACGGACGCCACATGGTAACTAAAAATAGTTTCCGTTTCTTACACACATTATCAAACTTAGGACCAGCTCCAGAACCAAACTTAACTGTTCTATGGTCAACTCGTTTACCACATAACTTTAAAACTTTCTGTGCTAAAATGAGTATCCAAACATCAGCTATCCAATACGAAAATGACGATGTTATGCGTAAACATTGGGGCGATGACTACGGAATTGCTTGTTGTGTATCAGCTATGCGAATCGGTAAACAAATGCAATTCTTTGGAGCTCGTGCAAACTTAGCGAAAACATTGTTATACGCAATCAACGGCGGGGTTGATGAAAAATCAAAAGCACAAGTTGGACCTAAATATCAACCAATTACTTCAGAAGTTCTTGATTACAATGAAGTAATGGAAAAATACGACGTTATGATGGACTGGATTACTGAATTATATGTAAATACATTGAATATCATTCACTATATGCATGATAAATATTCATACGAACGTATTGAAATGGCTTTACAAGATACAGACATCTTGCGTACAATGGCAACTGGTATTGCTGGATTCTCAGTAGCAGTTGACTCATTATCAGCAATCAAATATGCAACTGTTCGTACAGTTCGCGATGAAAATGGAATTGTTGAAGATTACGAAATTGAAGGCGACTACCCTAAATATGGTAACAATGATGATCGTGTAGATGAAATTGCTATTCAATTATTAAAAACATTCATGACAAAAGTTAAACGTAACAAAACTTATCGTGATTCAACACCAACAACGTCAATTCTTACAATCACTTCAAATGTTGTGTATGGTAAGAAAACTGGTAATACACCTGATGGCCGTCGCGCAGGCGAACCATTTGCACCAGGTGCTAACCCAATGCATGGTCGCGATACACACGGAGCATTAGCAAGCTTGTCTTCAGTAGCAAAATTACCATATGAATATTCATTAGATGGTATTTCAAATACATTCTCAATCGTACCTAAAGCTTTAGGTCGTGACGAAGAAACGCAAGAAGAAAACTTGGCAACAATGCTTGATGGTTATGCGAAGAAAATGGGTCACCACTTGAATATCAACGTGTTCAACCGTGACACTTTATTGGATGCCCAAGAACATCCAGAAAAATATCCTCAATTAACTATCCGTGTTTCTGGATATGCAGTAAACTTCATTAAATTAACACGCGAACAACAAAACGATGTAATTGCACGTACAATGCACGAATCAATGTAACAAAAGTCAAGGAGGCGGATGGACTGATTCAGTCGATTCGCCTTTTTTTACTCGAAAAGTCATTATTAGGAGGACACGTCTATGACAACACCTGTAACAGGTTTTATTCACTCAACTGAAAGCTTTGGGTCCGTTGATGGCCCTGGTATCCGTTTTATCGCATTTATGCAAGGATGTCGGATGCGTTGTCAATTTTGTCATAATCCAGATACTTGGAATATTGGCGGTGGTGTTGAACGTACAACAGACGATGTGTTAAATGAAGCACTTGCTTACCGAGAATTTTGGGGAGATAAAGGTGGTATTACCATTAGTGGTGGTGAGCCATTACTGCAATTAGATTTTTTAATCGATCTTTTTAAAAAAGCAAAAGATCAAGGGGTTCATACAACGATTGATACCTGTGGCAAACCATTCTCCCGCGAAGAACCGTTTTTCAGTAAATTTGAAGAACTAATGGAATACACGGATTTGTTATTATTTGATATCAAACATATCGATAACGATCAACATAAGATTTTGACAGCAAATGGGAACCAAAATATTTTGGAAATGGCAAAATATTTGTCAGAAATCGGTAAACCAGTTTGGATTAGACACGTCCTTGTTCCTGAACGTAGTGACTACGATGAGTATCTGATTCGGTTAGATGAGTTTATTAAAACGTTGAACAATGTTGATAAGGTGGAGATTCTTCCTTACCACACTATGGGTCGATATAAATGGGAAACATTAGGCTTGAAATACCCACTGGATGGAATTGAACCACCAACGAAAGAGCGTGTAGAAAACGCAAAACAACTACTGCATACAGAAGATTACCAAGGATATTTAACTAGATAGTTTTGAAACGGAAAAGGAAGTTAGTATTGCTCTTTTCCGTTTTTTTGCTATTATTAAATAGGAGAAAGAACAAAGGAGCGAATGACATGTCAAAAATTTTAGTTTTTGGACACCAAAATCCAGATACCGATGCAATTGGAGCGGCGATTGCATTCTCACATTTACAAAATGAATTAGGCAAACAAACAGAAGCTGTAGCATTAGGAACGCCTAATGAAGAAACACAGTTTGCCTTGGAATCATTTGGTTTAGCGGCACCTCGCGTAGTAGAGTCAGCGAAAGCAGAAGATGCAGCTGTCATGTTGGTTGACCATAATGAATTTCAACAAAGTATTTCAGATATTGCTGAGGTAACGATTTTATCAGTAGTTGATCATCATCGTATCGCAAATTTTGAAACAGCTAATCCTTTATACTACCGTGCAGAGCCAGTAGGTTGCACAAGTACAATCGTTTTAAAAATGTACAAAGAAAATCAAGTAAGCATTCCAAAAGAAATAGCAGGAATCATGCTTTCTGCTATTGTTTCTGATACATTGCTATTCAAATCACCAACTTCTACCCCAGAAGACGAAAAAGCAGCGCAAGAACTTGCAGAAATCGCAGAAGTGGATCTAAATGTTTATGGTTTAGAAATGCTAAAAGCTGGTACAAAATTAAGTGATAAATCAGCTGCAACTTTGCTTGATTTAGACGCAAAAAGTTTTCCAATGGGTGACAAAAACGTCCGCATTGCCCAAGTCAACACGGTTGATTTGAATGAAGTAATGGATCGTCAAACTGAGTTAGAAGCAGCAATGGCTGAAGAAATGACTACAAATGATTATGATTTGTTTGTCTTAGTCGTAACAAATATTTTAGATAGCGACTCAGAATTATTAGTTGCTGGAGATGACAAAGAAAAAGTTGAAGCAGCATTCCAAACAAAATTAACAAACAATCGTGCATTTTTAAAAGGTGTTGTTTCTCGTAAAAAACAAGTTGTTCCTCAATTAACAGAAGTTTTTAGTTAATTTACTGATCTAGCTGAGTCGAGTGTAAACTACGACTCAGCTTTTTTTATCACGAATAAAAGATAAAATTTAAATGGAATGAGGGAGCAAATGAATTATTTTTATTCACCAAAAAATAAAGTTTATCAAAAATTGGTGGCTGATCCGCTGTTCTCACCAGTTATTACTTATTTAAATGAACAGCCTGAGCCGGTCATTTTGAGAGAATTAAAAAAAGTATTTCCTCAGCGAAAGTTTGAACACTTTTTGGATCAACTAATTGAAGCTGGACTAATTCTGCGTGAGGAAAGAAGGTATAAGTTAAACTTTCCCATCTTTACAGAAAATGAAGCTAGCTATCAAGAAATCATAGCTAATCAAGTACAACGATTAAGTGAACAGTTGTCTAAATTTTCCCAAGTGGAACAACAATTCATCGTGGGAGAAACACTTTGGTCCACTTGTTTTGAAGAAGACAATCAGGCTTTTTATGGTTATGAGGGAGAAGGGGAAACGACACGAAAAACAATTGCCGGAAATGAAGACTATCAATTTATTTCGATTTCTACTACAGAAAATTTTCCAGTAACATTGGCTAATTATTTCTTCGTTCAAAAAAATAAACCTACGCAGTTCCCCAATTTCTTTTCATTAGCAACTTTGCTGGGAGATGTGAATGAATCCTATTATTTTGATCAAGTAGAAGTGATTATTGAGCGCGTTCGATTAAATAAATTTAAAAATCGTCGTCCAAATATTTTTTTGGAATCCTTAATCCAAACGAAGACAATTCAAGCAGAACCAACGTTTGAATTACTGTTACCAGTTCTTGAGAGTAAAAAAGAGTTGACTGCCATCCAGTTTGCTGAGATTGTTGATTTAACAGAATCGGAACTTGCTTTTGTTAACAGAAGAATTTACGAAGAAGTGAAAAAAACACTTGGTTTAACGGTGTATTCTTATATCAAAGCAAAATAAAAAAGACAGACAAACGTTCAATCGTTTGTCTGTCTTTTTACTTATAGGATTTATTTCGTTGATATTGCCACATTAGAAATGCTAAACAAATCACAAATAAGAAATCAAAACAATTACTTACATCTTGAATAATCGTTGTTTGAATTGTTGGTGCAAATGCCAGAAACAAAAAGGCAAAGAAATTATAACCAAAACAAATGAGTGAGACCCAGCAGAAAAAAGGACTTAATTTTAATTCTTTAAAAACCAATGCGAAGAAAAAGAAAGAAAAAATTGCTAAGGTGACAACCAAGCCATTTAAAATGAAAAAGAACAGCGAATTTTGATTAAAGGTGTACAGTAACACAGCTAAAAAGGAAAACAATTTTAGTGCGATAAAAATAAAGGAAGCTTCTGCTAATGCTTCTGTTTTTTCTAGGTAGACGTAGCGTGAAAAAAAGATTGCAAACAGAAGCGATGATAAAGAAGACAAGATAAGTAAACCAGCGCTTTGGTCTAGCGTATTAAGCGTTGAGTAATCTAGTAAGAGCCATCCCAGCGCATGATTTGGTGCATCAGAAGTTGTAGAAAAGGTATGTAGTGCAAAGAATAGGATTGCCGAGAGTCCAAATAGCGAAGCTAATTGGAGATAAATCATTGTTTTTCGATTCATTCAACTTGTTCTCCGATACTGAAAATGATAGTTTGCATATATTATCATAACAAAACAATGAGCTTCTGTCGAGGTTTAGACAAAAATAAACCGGTTCAAACAAGTAATATTGTCTGATCCGGTAGGAGAAAACACTTTTGATTTTTCAATTAGTAAAACTTAATTTTTCTGACGTTTCCGAACTTTTTTTGTCCAAAATCCACCAGAAATATATTTTGGTTCGTAGGAAATAATGAATGCACGTTCTTCAACTGTTTTAATCAAGTTATATAGTTCACGTTCACTTTTACGAGGGGAAAGAATTTCTAAAACTAAACGTTCACCTTCAAGCCCCATTGCAGAAGTCTGTGTAACACCATAGCCATTTTCTCGTAAAATTCGAGGAAGGTTTTTATCTTCCGAAGTATTCGTTGGTAAAATTGTTGTAACCATGATGTAGCCAAGCGCTAATTTATCTTCGATTAAGATGCCAACACTTATCCCCACAGCATAGCCCAGTGCGTAAACAAATAGATTTAAAGGATTATCTAAACGATCAAGGACCAGCGAAAGTCCCATAATATAAATGATTATTTCAACCATACTAACAAGTGGTGCAATTAAACGATACCCTTTCATTGTCAGCATAAATCGTAGGGTATTTAGCGTAATATACGCAAAATTGATAATAAAAATCATCAGTAACATTTTTGGATCAACCATCAAACCACTCCTCCTATATCTTTCTTCTCTACAATAGCAAAAAAAACAAAAATTGGGAAAAATTTAAAGTATCTTCATTTGAAATAAATTAAAAAAGGATTATAATTATATTATAAAGACAGTGAGTAGGTGATGCAATGAAAAAAATCAATCAACTGATTTGTGTTAGCCATCTATTAAGTATGATCTTTAGTGTGTATTTAGCTGTTTATGCTGTTCAAGAAACGTTTGAGGTAGAAAATCTGTTCTTTCCGTTATCCATTATTGATTACTTCCTGATAAGTGTTATTTTCTTTTTAGTACTTTTTATTGGAAGTATGTTTGGTGGTGTAGCGAGTTTTCTTCGTTTTTCGATTTATCCGTTATTAACTCTGATCTTAGGAATAATCGGAATCGTTGCTCTTTTTTTATTTCCACAATGGTATTTAAGGCCAGCTTTACTGCTTTTTGGTAGTGTTAGTTTTTTTCAATTTTTAAGTAGTAGCTGGTTATTTTTTCAACATATAAATTTAATTAAGTTAGGTGACTCGAAATGAACCCAATCATGATGAAACGTAATGTGAAAGCAATTCCTGTATTAGAAGTTGTTTTAGAGGAACTAAAACAGACAAAAATTCCAGTGGTCATTTATTATCACGGCTGGCAGACAAGTAAGGAATTAGTTTTGACACAAGGCAGAAAGATTGCTCAATATGGGATTCGAGTTATTTTGCCAGATGCAATGAATCATGGGGAGCGAAAACAACCGGTATCCTCCATTCCTTCATATACGTTTTGGAATAGTATTTATGGTAATTTATTTGAATTTGACACACTAATAGAACATCTTGATAAACGTGGACTTTTACATGAAAAAGTAGCTGTAGGTGGTGTTTCAATGGGAGGGATGACTACTTGTGCATTACTTAGTCAGCATCCTAAGCTAATTGCAGGAGCCTGCCTAATGGGTTCTCCTGCGCCCCTTGCTTATGGACAAGGAATTCAAGCCCGTGCAAAAGAATTCGGCTTTCGTTTACCTAAGGACTATTTTGAATTGATTTCTTGGGTAGAAAGATATGATTTATCTTTAAGCCCTGAACGTTTAGCAGGAAGACCTTTGTTTTTCTGGCATGGAAAGGAAGATGAAAAAATTCCTTTCAAGCAAACCGCTGATTTCGTGAAGGCGAATCAATGGACCAAAGCGGGACGACAAATTATTTTTCATCCTTCAGAAAAGCAAGGTCATTTAGTTGAAATTCCATTGATGGAAGAAGCTGCTGAATTTTTTTACAAGTGTTTGATTAAAGAAAATCATGAAGGAAAGATGTAAGAGAATAGTATTTAGTAGTGAAAATAGAATAAGGATTTTTGAATAAAGAGCTGACTTTTTTGAGCAAAGTACTTATCTCTAGAAAAATGAGGTTGGAAATTTCTTTGATTCCAATCTCTTTTTTTGACTTTTTTGTTTAATGATAGAAAAGATATGGAAACTTGACTATAAAATGAGATGAATTTCGGTATAATAGAAGTTGAAATAAATTGGTCTATGTCCTTCATCGTGAGCTGTATTCGCGAAATTTTTGTTAGAAAGAGGTAGAGCTATGACAACTCTAGCAGACGTAGCAAAATTAGCAAATGTTTCAAAGATGACTGTATCAAGGGTTATCAATCATCCTGAACAAGTCACTGATGAGCTGAAAGAACTGGTTTTTTCAGCGATGGCTGAATTGAACTATCGCCCTAATATTGCGGCAAAAGCACTTGTTTCTAATCGATCACAAGTAATCAAATTGTTTATTTTAGAAGAAATCGACACAACAGAACCGTACTATATGAACTTGCTGATGGGAATCGCGAATCGAATTGGTCGAGCACATTATTCATTACAGTTAGTGACAACGAGTGGCTTCGATGTGGGTGCTTGTGACGGCTACATCATTACAGGAATGCGTGAAAAAGATTTTGATTGGATTGCTCGTCTGGAGAAGCCGGTCGTTTTATTTGGAGAAAATGATTTTGGCTATGATTATGTAGATAGTGATAATCAATACGGCACAACGAAAGCAACTGAATATGCTCTATCACAAGGATATGAATCAGTGGTTTATATTGGAATGGATGTGGCAGAGCCTTTTGAACGTGCCCGAGAAGCAGGATACTTAGCCATTATGAAGGAACAAAATTTGCCGACAAAAACCGTTCGTTTTCCCAATCATTCAACAAAGACGGAAGAATATATTGATACGCATTGGGATGAATTTGATAAGAATACTTGTTTTGTTTGTAGTTCAGATCGTTTAGCTTTGGGTGTTGTCCGTGGGATTATGAAAGCTGGCGGGAAACTTCCGGAAGAGTATGGGGTAATCGGCTTTGATGGCGTCTTTTTAGATCAGATTAGTTCTCCTAAGTTAACAACGGTGAAGCAAGATATTATTCGGATGGGAGAAGCTTGTGGTGAAATGTTGTTGAAAAAAATTGATGAAAAAGGGGCAAGTCAAGGGTATCGGCGATTTTTTCCAGAAGTTATTTTGCGTGAAACGACCAAATAATACAAGTTTTCTTTAAAAAGAGCGTATGATTTCTGAAATTTATCAGCGCATTATTACTGAAATGGTTGAAATTATGCTATGATTGAGAAAAGTTCCGTTTTGAAAAGGATGAGTTAAATGAAAGAAATCAAGCGAAAGCATTTTCGTTTTCCCGCTTATGATGATGAAACAGGAGTAAAATTAAGTACTGAGTCTAATCGCGTTTTATTTGATGGTGTCGATGATTTGATGAGCAAAACAGATCAGCATCCGCAACAGCGTTATGGTCGGACAAAAGAGTTTCACTTTGATGAGAGCGAACGAGAACAGACACACCAGCGAAAACAAAGACGTACGATGAGTGGAACGACAAAAGGTACACCACGTCAAGAAAAGTTGGAACATTATAAAGAGAATTTACCAGAATATGGAAAGCACTATCAGCCTAAGACGACATCGACTGGTCGGAAGCAGCTTTTTGGTGAAAAAAATCACGTTCAAACGAATCAACAGGTGACATCACCTACACGTAATACAAAATCTTCAACAACAAATAACATCACTCATGAGCGTTCTTATTTTGTACCAAAATTTATTCCAGCATCCATTATTCCAGACCCTAGAGAAACACAGGTGACGGAAAATGATTTGATTCAATCAATGAAAAAAGAAGAAGATGCGTACTTGCTATTTGATACTGAGCCAACGCCGTATCAAGAGAAAAAAGGGGATAAAACGGTCAAGTCTTTTCACAAAGGTGAAGAAGAAACAAAAATGAAGGCAACAAATAAAAAGACAACTAAAACAAAAAAAGCACATGGTGTGTTAGAACGATCACTTCATGGATTGATTGAAGATCAAGGCAATTCATTGACAGAAAATAGTTATTTCAAGCAATAATAATGGATGATTGAAAATGATGAAAAGAGCAATGATGCAAATCATCGCTCTTTTTGTGTTTTGTTAACTATCTGTGAAAGTGGTTTGGGTAGTGTTTGTTAGTCGGTGGCGGAACGGATTTTATGCGATAACCTTAGATGTTCACAATTACTTGAATGTAGGTGAGCTACAACCTTATCCGCGGTGTTCCCCAAGCAGCTCCTCGAAATAGCTTGCACTCACTTCAAATTTTGAAAAGCTATTTTGAGCGCTTGCTCTCTATCTGTTCGGAGCTAAGCGGTTTGCGCCACAACCTTTAGAAAGTAGGGAAAATCATGACAAAACAAATGAAAAAAATTGGCTTTTATCAAGGATTACCAATCGAAGAAAAAGATAGCTTCATCCAAATAATGGACGTTGTACCTGTTGCGACTGGCCACGATTTATTAGTAGCAGTTGACGCAGTTTCTGTTAATCCAGTTGACACGAAGCTTCGTCAGGGGGCGGCAAAAAAAGAGCAATTAACCGTTTTAGGTTTTGATGCAGTTGGACGAATCCTCGCAGTAGGCGATGCTGTTGAAAAGTTTCAAGTGGGCGAACGCATTTTTTATGCAGGAAGCAGCAAACGTCCAGGAAGTAATCAAGAGTTTCAATTAGTTGATGAAAGAATCGTTGCTAAAGTACCCAATTCTTTATCAGATGAAAAAGCAGCTGCATTACCATTAACTAGCTTGACAGCTTTTGAATTATTATTTGAAAAATTTCAATTAACACCACAAGCGAAAGCAAATGTAGGAAAGAAAATATTAGTCATCAATGGTGGGGGTGGTGTTGGTTCCATTTTGACTCAACTTGCTAACTGGAGTGGTCTTGAAGTATTTGCAACAGCCAGTGTTAAAAATTTTGAATGGCTTCGTAACAATGGCGTGGATCATCCCTTAGACTATCACAAAGATTTAAAGGAACAATTAATTTCTTTAGGGACGAATCGAGTCGATTATGTGGCCGTATTGTATGATGTGCTACCTTATTTCCAGCAACTACCAGAGCTTGTTCAGCCTGGAGGACGAGTAGGTTCAATCGTGGGTGTCAATCAGCCACTGCCAATTGGTGAATGGAAAAATCAATCAATTAGTTTTGACTGGGAGTACATGTTTGCGAAAACAGATTTTGACTATAAAATTGAGACACAAGGGGCGATCTTAGCAGAAATTGCTACTTTGATTGAGCAGAAAGTAATTCATAGTCATGTGGGTAAAATTTATCAAGGAATTTCTGTCGCCCATTTGAAGGAGGCAACAAAAGATGTCGAAGAGGGGCACGTTCAAGGAAAAGTGGTCTTAACTGGCGGTTTTGTTGACTAAATAGATAAAAAGAGAGCTAGGATATCTGTAGGGCATCCAAAAGTTAGGTTAAAAAAGCAAACTTTTGAGATTCAGTACATTCCGAGCTCTCTTTAAATTTGATAAAAGAATTGTATTAAATGGGTTCTTGATATTCAGGTAATTCTTCAAAAGGCGTTGTAGTTTCTTCTAAAGTCACCATTGAATCTTTCGCTGATTGAAAGAAATCAGGAAGCTGGACGTATTTTACTTTGTTTAACGTATAAGCTAAAACAGAACAGCTCAGTAAAGTATATAAGAAGTGTCTAAGATCAAGATATAAAAGGGACACTACTAAGATAACAAAAGTGACCAAGAAAAGACTCTTTCCGATTTTAACATGAAAATATTTTTCAATTGCTTGATATAAAATATCCGTTCCGCCCGTACTGCCCCCAAAGCGAAAAACTAATCCACAACCGATTCCAGAAAGTAGACCAGTCATCAGACTATTAATGAACAAGTTCCCAACGGCAAACTGTATATGAAGACTTTCCCATAAATGTAAAAAGAAAACCAACGCAAATGTTCCAACAATCGTACGAAGAAATGCGTGTTTTCCAAAAATAAATAATGAGATCAGTAATAATGGTAAATTAAAGACTAATGAAGTGATTGAAGGTGCAAATCCAAAAAGATTATTTAGCAGTAACGCAATACCTGTCACCCCGCCATCAGCAAGTTTTGAAGGTACATTGATTCCTGTTACAGCAAGCCCGTAGATCCCAGCACCTAAAATAATTCCACCAAGGTCTGTAAATAAATGTAGTTTTTTCATCTCTAACCCCTTTTCTGTTTGAAAATTTTCAGCAACCCCTATATTATACAAATAGAATCAATTCTTCAAGGGGTAAAAAGAAATTTTTTATCATCAGAAAACTTTTTCTTAGGCTAACAAAAATAAAGGAGAAGATTATGCGAGCTGCTGACTTATTAACTATATTGACAAATCCACCACGAAGCAAAGAATATCAAGGGATTTTCTTAATGACTAAAAATCATAAACGGCCAGTTACAACAATTGAAATCACACAAAAAAATGAAGTGATTTTACATTTTAATCAACAAAAAAACGTGCTGACAATGAAAGAAATCTTAGTCGGACTAATGATGAATCGTGAAAAAAATATCTACTATCAAGTGGATAATGAAATTATGCCATTATACGGTGTGAAAGAAACAGGAACAGAATTAATAATTTAAATAAAAAAATAAGCGTATGAAGCGTTGTTTTTTTTAAATGATATTTTCCGATGGGACGGTAAAATTTGAATAGATTTAAAGCGATAGATTTTGTTATTATTTAAATCGGGGAAAGCAATTACGTCACATAACGAAGGGGGGATGAAATGAGTCAGAAAAAGCTAATGATCGTTACGACATTTCTGTTAGCTATTTTCTTGATAAGTCCAGTAGCATTTGCCACACAGGGGAGCGAAGCATCACTTACTGTGCACGGAATGATTTATAGACGACCACTGGGAGAAACGATGATCAGTATGCGAGAACAATTGCCAAAAACAACAGATGTTCATTCGGCAGCATTGGTTTGGTTGGGGATATGTCTAGTCTGTATTTCATTCATCGGTTACCTGCTTGGACGAGAGGAAACGAACTTTTTTGGGGATAAGAACAATGTCATAAAAACAATCCAAAGTAGTTACCAATCTTTTACTAACTATGTAAGAAACGTCATTAAAAAAAGAGCTTTGTACATAAAACGTAGTTAAGCGTTTATCTTATCGTTCTTTGTAGGAAATTGTCAAAGAGCATAGGAGCACATAATGGAAATGAGTTATTTTTTTATAGAAAGTTTATCTGATGATTAAGTTGAAGTAACCTTACCTAGTTATGATGCCAAGTAATGCATTTCTGTAGGAAAAATGTGGGTACGAATATCAACATGGTAAAAAGAAATAAAAAAATTAAAAAGAAGTTAGGTTAAGAAAGAAATCCCCCAAAGATTCCTCTCTCATCCTAGCTTCTTATTTTGCTATTAGCGGACGTCCGTTGAATCTATGGTAGCAATGACTTAACAATAATGCCAATAATTATACTTGTGAAAAAAGTCACGGCAAAAAAACATAAAATAAATGACGCATTTTTTTGTCAAAAAAGTAAAAACGTCTTGTTTTTTAACAGTTATGCGCAGAAAACAACTTTTTTTTACATTTCTCACAAAAATTTAGTCTGCTCACCTATAATTGTAAAGGAACAAGCCAGTAAAGAAAATTATCTCCCCCACGAGATTTCCACTTTATTGGCTGTTTTTCTTCTTATTGATTTGTTGGACTGAACTGCAGAGGCAGAAGAGTCCTAAAAATTCCCCATCATTTTGTTGTTTTTAGCTAAAACAGAAAGACCAGAAAGATCATTATGATTTTTCTGGTCTTTTTGGTGTAGTAAGGCAACATACTTGGGGAAAGTATTTGATAGGTTTATACTTAAAAGATGACAAAAATTAATTGAGAAAGAGGAGACAAATGAATCAGTTTATTCAAATTCTTAGTGAACGGAAAGCAGAATTGCTAACGGCTACGTTCCAACATTTATCGATTTCTTTTTTTGCGTTGCTCATTGCAGCCTTGATTGCGATTCCTCTCGCAATTTGGTCAGTGAGTCATAAAAAATTAGCAGAAGTTTTATTACAAATTACTAGCGTATTACAGACAATTCCTTCATTGGCTTTATTAGGTTTATTGATTCCGTTTGTTGGAATTGGAACAGTTCCAGCCTTGATTGCTCTAGTTATTTATGCGTTATTACCTATTTTTCAAAATACGTATATCGGTTTAACTGAAATTGATCCATTAATTGAGGAGGCCGCAATTGCCTTTGGAATGTCTCGGATACGTCGCTTGATTAAAGTAGAATTACCCATTGCGTTACCAGTGATTATTTCGGGTATTCGTACAGCTTTGGTTTTGATCATCGGAACAGCCACTTTAGCGGCATTAATTGGTGCAGGTGGCTTAGGAACGTTTATCTTGTTGGGAATTGACCGTAACACACCTGTGTTAACATTGATCGGTGCAATTAGTTCAGCATTGCTAGCTATTATTTTTAGTAGTTTGATTCGTTTGTTGCAACGTGTTCGACCAATATACACCTTGATTGTGCTAGCCTTGACGATTGGCGTACTTGGAGGTATATCAGCATACCAAACATTTTTTGTGAAAGAAGAGTCTGTAGTAATTGCAGGAAAACTCGGTTCAGAACCAGAAATTTTGATTGAGATGTATAAAGAACTGATTGAAGAAAAAAATCCGGATCTTGCTGTCGAAGTAAAACCAAATTTTGGAAAGACGAGCTTTTTATTTAGCGCGTTGCAGAATGAGCAAATTGATATTTATCCAGAATTTACTGGAACAGTTTTAGAAAGCTTAGTCAAAGTTCCTGATGCAATGAAAGAAACAAAGTTGTCAGAAACAGATACGTATCAACAAGCAAAGGAATTGCTCCATCAACAAGAAGCAATGACTTTCTTACAGCCAATGGCTTATCAAAACACATACGCATTAGCAGTGAAAGAATCCTTTGCCAAAGCAAATCAGCTAGAAACAATTTCGGATTTGATCAAAGTGAATGACCAGATCAAAGCAGGTTTTACCTTAGAATTTATTGATCGTAACGATGGTTATCGGGGGATTCAATCAGTTTATCATCTAGAGTTTCCAAGTGTTCAAAGTATGGAGCCAAGTCTTCGTTACCAAGCAATCAAAAATGGCGACGTTAATGTGATTGATGCTTACTCGACAGATAGCGAGTTGAAAGAATATGGGTTAGTTGCTTTAAAAGACGATCGCCAACTATTTCCACCTTATCAGGGTGCGCCTTTAATGAAGGAAAATTTTGCTAACAAACATCCGGAAGTCGTGAGTGCCTTGAATCAACTTGGTGGAAAGATCACCGAAGAAGAAATGATTGACATGAATTACCAAGTCAATGTTGAAAAAAGAGAACCAGCACAAGTTGCCCATGATTTTTTAGTGACGATTGGGTTAAGCAAGGAGGCTGAAAAATGACAGAAATCATCGAGTTTCATCAAGTTCAAAAAAAATTTGCTGACAAAGTTGTGATTGACCAACTGGACTTCGTTGTTCATCCAGGTGAGATCTTTGTGTTAGTTGGTCCTTCTGGTAGTGGGAAAACAAGTACGTTGAAGATGATTAATGGTTTGATTAAACCAACAAGTGGTGAGATTTATTTTAAAGGTCAGAAACTAACTAGTTACAATTTACAAAAATTACGTTGGAAAATGGGGTATGTTTTACAACAAATTGCGTTGTTTCCAACCATGACCGTCAAGCAAAATATTGAAGTGATTCCAGAGATGTTAGGTTGGGAAAAGGGAAAACGGGAACAACAAGTAGACCAATTATTGGAAAAAGTGGGGCTGTCTCCAGCGGATTATCGGGACCGTTTTCCTCGGGAATTATCTGGAGGTGAACAGCAACGAATTGGGATTTTGCGTGCAATTGCTGCGAACCCAGAAATCATTTTAATGGATGAACCTTTTAGTGCTCTTGATCCTCTTTCACGCACTTCATTACAAGAGTTAGTGCTTTCCTTACACCAAGAATTAGGAACGACCGTCGTTTTTGTTACCCACAATATGGAAGAAGCAGTCAAACTGGGAAACCGAATTGGTGTTATGAAAGATGGTCGATTGATTCAATGTGATACGCCAGAAAAACTGTTGAAGCAACCGAATAACGCGTTTGTTCAAAGCTTTTTTGAAGAAACTAGCCAAAAAGAAATTTTGGTAGAAGAACTGATAGCGTTAGGCTTTTATGCTAAAGAAATAACAGATAAAAATGTTCCTGTGGTTGAGTTAACGACGCCGCTAACTCAAGTTTATGAGAAATTAGCCCAAGCACCAATTGTCCAAGTCCTCAATCAAGGAACTTTAGTTGGAGAGTTGTCTGGTCAAGATGTCTTTGCCTTTTTAAGTCGAAAGGAGTAAAAAAATGATTAAAGAGTATGATACAATCGTAATTGGTTCAGGAGTAGCAGGGTTAAGTGCCGCTTACGAGTTAAAAGCAAAGCAGCAGCAAGTATTAGTAATTGAAGAAAATTTATGGGGTGGGACTTGTCCAAATCGCGGCTGTGATCCTAAAAAAATCTTAATTGGTGGGGTGGAAGCACGCAATCGGATCAAGCAATTACTTGGAAAAGGCTTTTCTGAAGTGCCGCCATTAAATTGGCAAGAACTCCAGTCTTTTAAACGAACTTTTACTGACCCTGTTTCTGCAAATCGCCAAAAAGAATTAAGCCAGGCAGGAATCGATCATCTGACTGGAACAGCAAGTTTTCTGGATGAAGAAACAGTTGAAGTGTTGGGAAAGACATTTCGTGGAAAACATTTTGTGCTTGCAACGGGACAACGTCCGACCATTTTACCGATTGAAGGAAAGGAATTTTTACAAACAAGCACCGATTTTCTAGCGCTTGCTGAGCTACCAAAACAATTGATTTTTATTGGGGGAGGCTATGTTTCCTTTGAACTGGCAACGATTGCTCGTGCGGCTGGCAGTGAAGTGACCATTGTGCATCACAATCAGCGACCGCTAAAAGAATTTGATGAAGAGTTGGTTCAAGAAGCGATTGTCCAAATGAAAAAAGCTGGCATCCAGTTTGCTTTTGATGTGAATGCACAAAAAATCACGCGCCAAAATGAGAAATTACAGTTGATTGCTGGAAAAGAAATCTTTGAAGCAGATGCGATTTTTTGCGCAACAGGTCGCCAGCCAAATGTTGAATCGTTACATTTAGAGCGTGCCAATGTCGATTTTACGAAAAAGGGGATCATTGTGAATGAGTGTCTTCAAACAACAAATCCACAAATTTTTGCTTGTGGAGACGTTATCGAAAAACAGTTGCCAAAATTAACACCTGTTGCGACTTTTGAAGGCCAATACGTTGCACAAAAAGTGACACAACAACAGCAAAAAATAATCAACTATCCTGTCATTCCGACAATTGTTTATGGTAGCCCAAAGATTGCGACTGTTGGAACAACGAAAATTGAAGAGGATAGGCAAGTTGAAACAGTGACTCAAGAAATGACAAGCTGGTTTACCTACCATCGAGTGAATGAACCATTAGCCAAAGTAAAGTTATGTTTCAATAAAGAAAACTTTTTGATTGGCGCAAGTGTTTTGAGTGAGCAAGCAGATGAACTGATTGATTTTCTAACGATAGCAATCAATCAAGGGTTGACGAAGGAAATCGTGGATCAATGGATTTTTGGCTATCCGACACTTGCTAGTGATTTGCCTTATCTATTGAAATAGGAAAGGAATAAATTAAGCAGAAGTGCTTGTTGCACCAATTTTGTTATGCTACACTAAAAAAAATGAATACTTGTTTCTGGGGATGTCGTAAACGGCATGAGAGTAAGTTGTGAACTTAGACCCATTGAACCTGTCAGTTAATACTGGTGAAGGGAGAAACATAGCAAACGCTTGTTTAAGTGGGACCTATGTTGCGTCCACAGACAAGCGTTTTTTTGTTCCAGTGTTAAATTTGATTCATTTAGGAGGTGAACAATTGAAGAAACATTTATATCCAGCAATCAGTGTCGGTGTTCTGCTACTGATTTGGCAAGTCAGTGTTCAGCTGTTACAGACACCAACCTTTATTTTGCCTAGTCCAATTGCCGTTTTTCAAGCACTGCTTGCTGATAGACAGACGCTGTTTTTTCATTCACTCACGACTTTGAGCGAGGCACTGTTAGGATTAGTAATTGCAGGAATCATTGCCTTTTTTACAGCATTATTGATGGACTTTTATGAGTTACTAAAGACCGCAATCTATCCCATTTTAGTAGTATCACAAACGTTACCAATTATGGTTTTGGGACCGTTACTCACGTTGTGGTTTGGTTTTGGACTGGCGCCGAAAGTGATTTTAGTTATTTTGATGAGTTATTTCCCAATGGTCGTTTCTTTTGCGGATTCATTGAGTAAAGCATCAAGGGAACAAATTATTTTTTTACGAACAATGGGCGCCAGTAGGGGACAGATCTATCGAATCTTCAAAATTCCTGAAGGGCTTGCAGGTTTCTTTTCTGGGCTAAAAGTTGCAGCGACTTATTGTGTTAGTGGCGCAATCGTTGGGGAATGGTTAAGTGCGCAGTCCGGATTAGGTTATTACATGATCCGTGTAAAAAACAGTTATCAAATCGACAAGGTTTTTGCAGCAATTCTTTGTGTAATCGTTCTTAGTTTATTGCTTAATGGATTGAGTGTGCTCATGAAGAAAAGTTATTATTATTGGTTATATACTAGAGGATAGGAAGAGGAAGAAAATGAAAAAAATGTTATGGCTAGTACCAGCTTTGTTATTATTTACCGCATGCGGAGCAAATAAGCAAGAAACAAGTACTACGGATTCAACAAAAAAGTTAACGGATGTCACTCTCGTGTTGGACTATGTACCAAATACAAATCATACAGGTATCTATGTTGCAAAAGAACAAGGTTATTATAAAGATGCTGGCTTGAATGTGAACATCATTGAGCCAGGAGGTGATTCGACAAGTATCGGCTTAGTGGGCGCAGACAAAGCACAATTTGGTGTGAGCTATCAAGAAGACATCACCTATGCACATGCTGACGGACAAGCTATTCCAGTTAAGGCGATTGCGACAATTATGAAGCACAATACTTCTGGATTTGTTGCAGCGAAAGATAGCGGGATAACGAAACCAAAAGACTTTGAGGGAAAAACCTATGCAGGTTGGCAAAGTCCTAGTGAAGAAGCAGTATTAAAAGCAGTCATGGAACACGATAACGCAGATTTTTCTAAATTAACGATTGTTGGAAGTACCGGGGAAGGACCCGAAGCTTTAGGAAAAGGTGTCGACTTACAATGGTATTTTGAAGGTTGGGATATGGTTAAAGCAAAAGAAGCAAAAATTGAATTGAACTATCTTCCGTTAAGAGAACTGGATGAACGCTTAGATTATTATACTCCTGTTATCATTACGAGTGATAAAATGATTGCACAGGAACCAAAAGTAGTTCAAAAATTTATGGATGCAACGAAAAAAGGTTATCAAGAAGCAATTAAGCATCCACAAGCAAGTGCAAAAATTTTGCATAAGTACGCGTCAGACAACGAACTAAGTTTCTTGGAAGAATCACAAGCATTTGTTTCAGAAAACTATACTGATGAGCCAGAAAAATGGGGATTGATGCAAGAAAAAGTATGGGATAACTATACTGATTTCATGAAAGAGAATGGATTAATCAAAGAAAAAGTAGAGGCAAAAGAATTATTCACGAACCAATTTATTCAATAGGAGGAAAAAATGTGGCAATTGAAATCAATCAGTTAACTGTAACGATTGATAACTTAGAGATTTTAAAAGAAATTGATCTTATTGTTGAAAAGAATTCTTTTGTATCAATCATTGCACCAAGTGGAGCTGGTAAATCAACCTTGTTGAAAGTTTTAACTGGGGTAATATCACCAACTTCAGGAGAGATTTTCGTCGATGGTGAGCCAATTATGGGATTAAACACAGCGTTTAGTTACATGCCACAAGAAGATTTATTATTACCATGGGCTAGTGTTTTTCAAAATGTTACATTGTATCAAAAAATCAATCATCAAAAAATTGACCAAGAAAAAGTAATGGAAGAACTACAATTATTTGGATTGAAAAAATATAGTGGTTTTTTACCAGAGCAACTTTCTGGTGGTATGAAACAGCGAGTTGCATTGTTGCGAACAATGATGAACCCAGCTGACTACTTGTTGTTAGATGAGCCATTTGGTGCGTTGGATGCGATGACTCGAAGTCAGATGCAAGATTGGCTACTTCAGCTACCGAAACAAAAAACGAGAACCACGTTACTAGTGACCCATGATATCGAAGAAGCTATTTATTTATCCAATCGAATCATAGTGCTGTCTGCTCGGCCAGCGCGAATCATTGCAGATATCAAGTTACCAGAAAAGCATCGAACAAGAAGCTGGCTTGGAGAACAAGCAACATTAAAGCAAAACATCTATCAGTTGTTAGAAGGTGAAACACATGTTGATTGATGGACATTGCCATTTGGCAGGAAGTACAGAATTAGCACAGCGACAACAAAAATATCAGATTTTGACGATTCTTAATTGTGATTCGCCGGAAGAATGGGAAGAAAACCAACGATTAACCAAAGAGGGAGACCTTCAACTGTTAAGTTTTGGGGTTCATCCTTGGAAGGCAGATCAATATCGATTTGAAGCCGTTTTACCTTATTTAGAAAAAGCGAATATAATTGGTGAAATCGGATTAGATAGTGTGTGGACAGAAGTGCCGCTGGCAACCCAACTTACTATTTTTGAACAACAACTAATTTATGCAATGGAACGGCAAAAGCCAGTTGTTTTGCATACAAAAGGATGCGAAGCAGAAATTTTATCATTGATCAAAAAATATCCCAATCGTTACTTGATCCATTGGTATTCGAGCATGGCGCTTCAAAAAGCTTATATCGACTTTGGTTGCTATTTTACCATTGGGATTGATTTGCTGCGAAATAATGCAGTGAAAGAATTAGCAAAAAAAGTACCACTTGATCGCTTGTTGATTGAAACAGATGGTTTGGCGGCCATCGAATGGGCATTAGATCGAAAAGTACAGGTTGATGATTACGTGGCGATTTTAAGGTGTCACTTACAATCATTAGCTGAATTAAGAAATATTGAGTCAACGATTCTGGCAGAGAAAATGACGAAGAATCTGCAAGTATTTATTAACGGCTAAATGTAAGATTCAAGTACTTCGCCAAATGTTAGTGGTCATGTTGGACAATAACGAGGTTATCAGTTTTCGCTTCTGTTAAAATGAAGAAAAGCTTGTCTCGTGGAAATTCTTTTAGTGATCAAGTTTGATTGATGCACTGCAAGAAAATACTTTCTACTTTGTAAAAGGCTGTGACAAGTTTTTGTCACGGCTTTTTTTGAGGGCGTATGCAGAAAGGAGAATGGCCAAAACATCCGTTCATAAAAAGAAAAAATTATTCATGAGTGAGGGGGAAGTAAGATGCAAAATTCATTTGAAAAAAATATCGACCAGTTATCTCAAGAACAAAAGGAGTTATTATTTTTAATTCACTTAGCAATGGAAGAATTACAAGTTGTAGGGGAAGAAAATCAATCAATGAATCGTTTGCTTACACAATATTCTCTTAAAGAAACCTTGTTCGTTTTTGAACTTTATGCGTGTAATGTTCAATATGACATCAATAGAAACATGAGTAATAAAATTTCAATGACCAAATTTCACGAGTTGTTGCCAGACTATTCAATTTATGAGAAAAAATACCAGTATGAGTTATTAGGACAGATGTATCAGGAAGTTCGTTCGAATAAAAAAAGTGTCCATTTACAAGAAACAAGAATGCAAAAGGACTTGGTCACACAGCTGAACGATGCGAGAATGCGAAAAAAATTAAAGAAGATGGCAGCAAGTTGGTAATCTTCAATGTTCATTTTTATTTATGAGAATATTATTAAAAAATAAAAGAATAAAAGAAAAAATTGACTGATGAATAAAAGGACGATACATAGCAGAGTTTGATTGAGTAATAAGGGGACTTATTACTCGATTTTTTTGTTTTTATAACAATTTTAAATTATAATATTTGATTTTTCACTCTGTTTTGTTATAATAATCACATGCAAAGATAATGATTTTAATCTTTCTATAATTTTTTGCGGTGATTTTCCGAATATTTCGAAAAAAACGCTATATAAGTTAACTTTATAATTATGCTAATTTGCTTGAAAGATTACTAAAAAATTTTAAGTGGGAGGTGTTGGTCTTACAATTAGAAGGCTTGTTGTTTGAAAAACAAATAATGAATAACGAATTTTTTGAAAAAATAAAGGGTAATTTTGATTATCTGTTATGCGGGAGAAAAAATGGATTCAGTCAGGTGTATAGCCTAGCAGTCGGTAAAAATTGATTTTGTAAAACGCTTTATAGCAATTATAATTCTACAGGAACTAAGAACTGGTTGGATGCTTGATTGTTATTTTTTACTGACTCTATTTTCAGGAGAATCAACATTTTTTATCTGTAAGGGGAAAGACAGTTTGTTCCTTTTGGACATAGTTAAGTAGAAATAAGTAAACAATTCTTGATAAACATAAGTTCCTTTCAATTGCTGGTTTCTTATTTTATGAAACCATTTGAAATGAAGGTATCTTTCAATCATGTGGTTCGTAGGATTGAACAATGTTACATATTTATTTATAGAGTGGGGTGTAATAATGAGAGCTTGTCTAGATAGTCGATTAAGTCGACAATTAGCAATTCTGGAAACCTTGTGGGATTCCGAATGGATGACCAGTGAGGAGTTAGCCGAACGAACAGGGAATTCTGAAAAAACGATTCGAACAGATATTCCAATTATCAATAAGTATATTTATCCTTTAAGTATCGAGACCTCATTTAAACTGGGGATATTTTTAAAAAAAGATGTAACTATTCCGAAATCATACATATATGCAGCTATTTTAAATGAAAGTTCAGAATATGATTTACTTGAACAAATCTTTTTTGCAGATAATCTAAAAAAGATCGATTTGAGTGAACAATTGTATACTTCTGAATCACAAATTACACGCTGGTTATCGAAAATCAACCAATCTTTGGAAAATTATGAGTTAAGAATCGATAATGCGTTACAAATCAATGGTGATGAACAAAAAATTCGTACGTTCTTCTCTTGTTTCTTTCTGGAAAAGTATGGTTCACCAGAGAAAAAATTTCCTTATGAGCAAGTTCAAGTGATTGATCGCTTGATCGAAGACTTTTTGAAGGAAAATATTGCAATTGTTTTTGCAAATTCCAAACAGCATTTTTCTCTTAGTCGCCTGAAGTTTCAATTACTAATTAGTATTGAACGGATGAAGAGAAAACATGAGATTCAAACAGAAAAATTAGTTAATGGATTTTCATTCTTGATGGTTGAAGCTAGTTTGTGTGAGGAATTTAAAGCAATATTTGGCTTGGAACTAACGAGTCATGTATTACAACAACTATTCCAAGAATATTTTTATCCATTTTATCCTTCTCGAGTGAAACAAGGACATGAAGAACTAAGTCCACTAAAAATCAAAAATAAAATCGAAGAAATCATTGATGAATTATCGAAGGTCTACCATGTCGAGTGTGATTACCGAGATAAAATCGTTCGTGATATTTACTGGACGACATTTCAAATTTGCGGGCCAACCTATATTTTGCATGACAAGAAAAAAGAGTTTTTTGAGGGTATCTTAGCGGATAGCCCAGACTTGGCACAATTTTTACATAAAAAGTTTCAACAGATTTTTTCAGAAGTGGAGCTTTTCAAACAAAGAAAAGTAGATGAGATGGTTCACCAAGCTATTTTTGAATTGATGACTTCTTGGGCAAGCTTACGCTTGGGCGTGCGCCAATCTACTATCACGGTGACCGCTGCATTGATGTTAGATACGACTTATGAACATATGAAAATGGTTAAAGAAGAGATCGAATTTTATTTCCGGCATAAAATCAAAATTGATATTATTGACCCTTATGTAAAACTCGATCGTGCCAATTTTTCCAACTATGATTGTCTACTGACAGATACGTATACAAGTAACACCTATCCAATTCCGACAATTGGTATTTCAAATTACTTAAATGATGATACGATCTCCAAACTACTGGACTTTGTTTATTTAAAAAGGGAAGAGTCCAAAGAGGTTTTTGCAAAAAGCCATTTAAATAGTATTGGCTTATTAAAGGAATGATGAAGTTATTTGTCAAAATAAAAAAACGGACACCCACTGGGCTGTCCGTTTTTTGTCTTGACTTTTTTTCTTAGTACCAACCGTTTGCTAACCAGAATGATTGAGCAGCTTCCCAAGAACCATAACGTGAAGAAACATAAGCGTCTGCTACACGTTCTTGATTGGCAGCTGAGTAGTCACCGTTCAAGTATGATGAATCTAATTGGTAACG
>WPCH01144576.1_pt1 | contig 99834 bp, 122 predicted proteins | sample 5399881 | NCBI WGS metagenome assembly WPCH01 (sample SAMN12869468, study PRJNA574797) | sludge metagenome | isolation source: wastewater treatment of pH5 | place: China:Beijing | collected 2019-05-20 | reverse complement strand
TATCATCAGCGCCTCCCTGAGCTGCGGAGGCAGTTCCTTGCCCCTGGCATCGGCTCTCCGCAGTATTCCCAAACAGGCTGTCTTGCTTAAATAGTATTTCGGGTGCGGTCGTGCCTCCAAAATCTGCGACAAGGAAGATGCGACGGCGGCGCTGGGCGACTCCCCAGAATTGAGCGTCCATGGTACGCCAAGCCAAGCTGAATTCAGTTCCCAATATGACAGCCCCAGCAGATTCCCAGCGCCCGGACTCAGGTCGAGGCACATCACAGGTACTGTCTTTAATGCGGACGATCTCCTCGATGACCGCCCGGAAGTCCTCGCCGTCTGCGGAGCTGAAGGCTCCGGGGAATAGCGATAGGTAATCCTTTGATGCCATCTTAGGATTTTCCCCCGCTCCGCACCGTGCATGCGACTTTCACCGCACACGGCGCTCCATCGGAACAATATTTCTTTTGTTTTAAACACAACTTACACACTTCGTTTCAGCAATTTCACAGGTGCTTTTTAGCAGTGAATTTCAGATAAATTTGCTTGTTTCCGCAGATTGTTCAGCTTTTGCAGTTGGATTTTGGTGAGCTGTAATAGGCTAAGATACATTGCTATGGTTTCGGGTAGTGTGGCGTGAAGTAGCTGATGCGCCTGTTCGTCCAAAATGACGAGATTGTTGTACTTGTCTGTCCCACCCAATGATAACGGCATTTTATGATGACAATGGATTTCATGCGGAAGTAGGCTTTTCCCTGTGATAGCACATCGCCCATATTGAGCGGCATACAGAGAGATGCGATTATCCGCATATTCGATTGACCGTTTCATCCGTGGATTTTTCATCAGCCATAAAAGTGTTTCCATGTTCACACCAAGTGCCTTGTGTATTTCTACACGTCCCTCTGGGGTGTATCGGTTGATACTGCGTTTCTTCCCCATAGGATTTTTGTGGTTCACATACCCGATTGGCACCAGCGGATGCCCTTTTAGATACCTTAACTGCCCACTTTTTCCGTACCGTTCTTTGATAAATCCCTTTTCCAGTTTTCCAGTTTTTGATAGACCTTGCCGTCCAAGTCGATTTTTCATTTGCTTTCCAATATCAAAGGCTACATCAGAGAAGTCTAAATTGACGCATGTTGCCACTCTATAATAATTGTGTATACCCGCTACCACAGAATTGTATCGGAAAATGAAACGGTGCTGTTCCTGTTCATTCCGTGGGCGTTGCATGGCTTTTACACATTCAGTGATTTGCTGTTTGCAATTTTTCTTTGCCTTATCACTGATATGAGAGCGCACAACATGCTTTTTGCCTTTTGGCATGACTTTCATTTTAAAGCCAAGAAACTCGGAATAGTGCTGTTTTAGATTGATAACTTTCGACTTTTCGGGACTAATGTCAAGCCCTAATCGCTCTTTAAGCCATTTGCTTGTCTCATTAAATAGGCTCATAGCGTCTTTTCGATTGGAACAAAAGAGCTTGAAATCATCAGCGTATCGCACGATGAATACTGGCTTGAGATTGCTTTTTCTTAGCACTCGATATTGATAACCCCTGTTCAGGCTGCCATTTTTATTTGTCATAACGTAGGTTGCACTACCGTTCATGGGCATACATTCCCACTGGGAAGCAATCCACCAATCCAATTCGTTCAACACAACATTGGATAATAACGGCGATAAAATCCCGCCTTGTGGAGTGCCTTTTTGCGGATGGACAACCTCGCCGTTTGGCATAACAATCGGTGCTTTTAGCATTTCTCGCACGATACACAGCAATTTTTTATCTCGAATACCCATATTCCACATCTGGCGTATTAGCTTTGTGTGGCATACATTATCAAAGGAACCTTTAATATCAATGTCCACTACATAGTGCAAATGCGATAATTGCATCATTTGATTGCATCGTGCAATGGCATTTTCCGTGGAGCGATTGGGTCTGAACCCATAGGAATGGTCGTAAAACTTTGCTTCACAGATTGGCTCTAAGACTTGCAGGACACACTGTTGCACAATGCGGTCAACAATGGTTGGGATACCGAGCGGTCTTGTTTTGCCGTTTGGTTTTGGGATTTCCACACGTCTTACAGCGCGTGGACGGTACATTTTAAATTGTTGCTGAATGAGCGCAACGAACTTTTCCTCACTGAGACGGCTAATGTCCTGTATCGTCCGCCCATCTATTCCTGCGGTTTTACTGCCTGTATTGCCCTTGATAGTTCTGTACGCCAACTTGATATTCTCTGCATTTTCCATCAAATTGACAAGGTTACAAAACACCTTGCCTTTTTGACTGTCCGCATATAAACAATCAAAGACATTTTGCTTGTCGTAGTATTCTGCGTAACGGATTTTGCTCCGCTTGGGTTTTTGCTGCTCCGAAGTCAACACAGGCATCCTCTCCTTTCGGGGTGGATTTTCTTTGTCATAATCGAAGCTGCGTTTGTTGTGTTTTCAAATTGAAATATTGTTTCGACTTGGGGCTATCCCTCCACCGTATTTCTGCGGTTTCAACGGTACTGTGCCCCTACTCTCACTGAAATAAAGGACGGTTATTCGATTTGATTTCCCGCCCAACGCTTCATTGACCGCAACAGTCTCCACGTTTTCAGCTTTCCACGTTCCGATAATCCTATCATTTTATGCTTTTAGGTGTTTCCTTTGAGCCTGCGTTTAGCCGTAGCCTTGTCGCCTGTAACGACAAATGGACTTTCATAAAAACGACTTTTACTCATCCACAAACGCCCCGCTATGGCGGGTAGTGCCTTTCGACACACTCTGGGTTTAGACCCTTACATTCGGAAATTCGTCAGTGTTCTTCACACATTCTCACCATGAGCATAGACACCCGGCATATAGGTAGCACCAGTCACCTCTGACCAGCTTTCGAGCAGGCATTGTTTTTCCTCCGCTTACGACTACTCTCTGCCGACTTCACCGAGCTTCTGACACAAATATTATTTGCATAATTTATGCCAGTCGGAGTATCAGTGCAGGCGTTTCAGGGCGTTACCCCATCGTTCCACCCATCGGATTATCAGTTCTTCTAAACTGAACATTTACACGTTCATTATTTAGCGCCTAACCTTTTCAGTTAGGAACGTGTCGCACCATTCTCCCAAACGAGGTATCGAGGTCGAACAAGGTGAGCTGGTACGTTTCGCTGTTCATCTGCTTTTCTCATCTCCTTCGTGATCCGTGTCTGCTCCATGAATAGGCCGGAGCGTTCTCCTGCAAGACCGGCACGCTGCCCAGCTACACTCAGGTCCTGGCATGGGCTGCCCCCGCAGATGACATCCACAGGAGCCAGTGTCGCTCCGCCAAGCTTTGTGATATCCCCGACATGGAGCATTTCGGGGAATCGGATTTTCGTTACTTCGATGGGAAAGGCTTCGATTTCACTGGCCCATAAGGGGGTGATTCCGTTAAGGACAGCGGCAAGAGGGAAGCCTCCAATCCCATCGAAGAGGCTTCCCATCGTCAGCATCAGACCATCCTCAGAGCCTGTGTGGGAGCCTCGGCCGGTGTGTTGCTTTTTACTCTGCCTATGGCAAAGCCGTTTTCCTGTTCCGTTACCCGGCGTACCGGGATTCCGAGCCTGCCCGCTTCCTTAATTTCAAGGTGCATCCCCGGCGAGATATGGTTGCCGTAGCACCACAACTCGTCACAACGGGATAACATGGCGATCCCCATGTCAAGTCCAGCCTGCCGCTCATGGGGATTGGCATCGTTGAGGAGCTGGGGGTACAGCAGATGAGGCGCAAAAAAAGCGTGCCCCTTGCTCATCACATGGCGGCACGCTCTCCTGGCAAACTTGGTATTCTTTTCGATGTCCCCCGCATATGGGGACGCCACATAGATTAGTTTCATAGGCTTTTCCTTTCTGCGTTATTTTGCCACCGCCTGCACGATGGTACGGGTGGTGCTGACAGCGGCCTGTGCGGTATAAACAGCGGACATCAGATTTGCCCTTGTGCTGGTATCCAGCCCGAAGGCTCCGGCAATCCTCGGCACTTCCCCGGCGGACAGCATCAGCCCAAGACCAAGCAGGGCATTGGTCCGTAGAACCATCAGCCCTGCGGCAAGGATGGTCGCCTGTAAAAATGTGGTGAGGCACAGACCGATAATCTGCTTGCACCACTGGGTAAATCCATCAATGTAACCGCGGGGAACGGAGAACATATATAAGCTGCCCACGGCAATCTGGATCAGCAATATGCCCCCGCGTTTTAGATTGGCGAAGAACACTTTGATGACCGAATATCCCATCATAATAATTATAAAGAGCATCATAATGGGGTTTGTAATGGTTGACAGACCTCCAAATACACCGGAGCCCATGGCTCCGCCAAGGTCCGGTGAGCTGCCAAGCTCTGCTATGATGTTTCCCGCAAGGTCGCTGAAGCTGGTACCATAGCCTGTGATTCCCGCTGTGAGGCTGCTCTGGAGATTGACCGAGAGCTTGAACAGCTCCACCGGCACAATTGTAAAAAGAGACACCGCCATAAAGCCTTTAATAGCATTTAAGGCGGCGTCCTTTATGCTGCCTCGTCCGTGCTGGTACTCAATGCCGGTTTCAAACACCGACACCACAAGCCCGGTTCCGTACAGCGCCCAAGCCAGATAAGAGAAAAACAGAACGATGGACTGTACCCAATCCATGGAGAAAAGCTCCACGCCCATGTTTCCCATCTGTGCAAAAAAGTCGGCAAGAAAGCCGACCACCTGTCCGTAGAGCCATTCGATGATCTGATCCATCACAGTTCCAAGGACAAAATCCCATATAAACATTTGAGGTTCACCTCCCTCAAGACATAAAAAATCACACCACAGCAATACTTGCGGTGTGTTCATCCATCTTGTTTCTACTTAATAGTGCGCCTATGCCATGGTCTGTGTCATACTGTTGGAGATGGTCTGTGTCGGCTCTCGGAAAACCTCCAAGTAATTGTCCACAGCATCAGTGAGCTTTTCAAAATCTGCGGGGGTCGGCTTATAGGCATACCACTCCAGCTCGCCCTGATACACCCATAGGTGCGGGGCGATTCCATCCTTGAAATGCGGGTTGTTTGCTACCGGCTTTCTTCCCAGCACCTCCTGAAAGCGGAGGAGGGCGCTGTCCACCACTCCCTCATTTCGGTTGATGAGCGATACTTTGAGCGCCTCATACTTATCCGCATAGCCGAGGGTGACAAACTCAGTGCGGACACGAAGGTTGTCGCTGATTCTTCCATAACAGGTTCTGCCGACAAACCTTGCGTCGGTGAAAATCAAATCATAATCAAAGAGCTTTTGCAGTTCTTTTTCAAATGTAGTCATACGCAGTTCCTCCTTACATTCCAAGTACCTGCCAGGGTATTCTTGCATAAAGATGGTGAACGTATTTTTTCATTCATGTGTTAACTCCTCCTATAAACGATTGATTGTTTATATATTGCAAGGTAAAACTGGCGTCTTTCTGCCGTCTTTTTTACTCTCGAAATAAAACACCAAAACACATTGACATTCATCTATGTGTTGGCATATAATACACATAGATGAATGTCAATGTGAGGTGATTTAATTGAGCAATAAATATGCTGAAAATGTCGGGCTGTTCAAGGCCCTTGCAGACACGAACCGGCTTATGATCGTGGATATGCTGTCCTGCGGTGAGCTTTGTGCCTGCAAGATTTTAGAGAAGTTCCATATTACGCAGCCAACCCTTTCTCATCATATGAAAATACTCTGTGATTGCGGTTTGGTAAATGGACGTAAAGAGGGCAAATGGATGTATTATTCACTGAATAGCGAAAAAGTGCAGGACTTCAAAAACTTTTTATGTGCCATTACCATTGACAAAGAGGATTGCATTTGCAAGGAAGGAGAGTGCAACTGTGGAAAAAGATAAACAAAATCAAGGTATCGGCTTTTTTGAAAAGTATTTGACAGTATGGGTACTGCTTTGTATGGCGACGGGTATTCTGATCGGTAAGTTTTTACCTGTTATCCCCTCATTCTTAGGTCGGTTTGAGTATGCACAGGTGTCTATTCCGATTGCCATTTTAATATGGCTGATGATTTTCCCCATGATGTTAAAGGTGGATTTTAAGAGCATTCGGAACGTGAGGAAAAATCCAAAAGGTCTTTTTGTAACCTGGGTGACAAACTGGCTGATTAAACCCTTCACCATGTTCGGGATTGCAAGCCTTTTTTTCTTCGTAATATTCAAAACGCTTATTCCTACGGACTTGGCAAGGGATTATCTGGCCGGGGCCATCCTGCTTGGAGCCGCCCCCTGTACGGCGATGGTGTTTGTGTGGAGCCATTTGACAAAGGGCGATCCCGCTTACACGGTGGTACAGGTTGCGACCAATGACCTGATTATCCTCCCTGCCTTTGCGCCAATCGTGGCTTTCCTGCTTGGCGTAGGCGGCGTTTCCATTCCGTGGGATACGCTACTCTTATCGGTGGCACTGTTTGTTGTCGTACCCCTTGCGGCGGGTATTATCACACGGACGCAGCTCATCAAACGAAAAGGCGAGGACTACTTTAATCATACATTCCTGCCGAAATGGAATCACATCACCGTCACGGGTCTGCTTTTGACGCTGATCCTTATTTTCTCGTTTCAGGGCAATGTCATTTTGGAAAATCCGCTGCACATCGTCTTGATTGCTGTGCCCCTGATTATTCAGACATTCCTGATTTTCTTTATCGCATACTTGGCAAGCAAGGTGCTCAAACTCCCGCACAACATCGCCGCTCCTGCCGGAATGATTGGCGCGTCAAACTTCTTTGAGCTTGCCGTTGCGGTTGCCATTGCCCTGTTTGGCGCACAATCGCCCGTAGCATTGGCTACCATTGTCGGCGTGCTTACCGAAGTGCCTGTGATGCTGATACTCGTTAAGATTGCAAATAATACGAAAAGGTGGTTTCCAAATGAAACAACTTCTTATTGATTTTCTTTACCTCGATTTGAATACCTGTGAGCGATGTATGGCAACGGATGAAACGCTCAAACAGGCGCTTGGAGTTCTATCCGGCGTGTTTGATACACTTGGTCTTGAAGTTAATGTCAATTCAGTCAACATTGCATCGAGGGAGCTTGCAGAGGAATACCGCTTTATAAGTTCCCCGACCATCCGCGTGAATGGCGTGGATATTTGCAGCGAGCTTGTGGAAAGCAACTGCGCGGATTGCGGCGACCTCTGCGATGACAACGTTGATTGCAGGGTCTTTGTCTATGAGGGCAAGGAATACGAGCAGCCACCCGTCCCGATGATCGTGGACTGCATCCTAAAAGCCGTCTATGGAGGGCAAACTCAAAAAGAAGAAGCCTATACGCTGCCGGACAATCTCGAACGATTTTTTTGCGGTAAAAATAGCTGCTGCGATGCTGCTTGCGGCTGTTCTGATACATCATCCAACAATAATTTAGGGAGTGATTTTTCTATGAAAACAATGTCTATCTATGAACCAGCCATGTGCTGTGAAACCGGCATCTGCGGTGTTGGGGTCGATTCCGAGCTGCTCCGCATTTCCACCGTGTTTAATAATCTGCAAAAGAACGGCATTACCGCCGCACGTTTTAACCTGAACAGCGCCCCACAGGCGTTCATCAACAATGCCGACATCAACAAGCTGATTATGGGCGATGGCATCGAGTCCCTACCTGCCACGGTCATTGACGATAAAATCGTCAAAACCAAAGCATACCCCACCAATGAGGAAATTGCGGCATGGCTTGAAATCCCATCCTCGTTCTTAGAGGCGACTGAAACCAAAAAGTCGGATGGCGGGTGCTGCTGTTCGGAGGGCTGCTGCTAATGAAGGTGTTTGATCTGCAAAACCTCAACCTTACAAAATACCTGTTCTATACCGGCAAAGGCGGCGTTGGGAAAACCTCTATCGCCTGCGCCACCGCCGTGACCCTTGCCGACAACGGGAAAAAGGTGCTGCTTGTCAGTACCGATCCCGCTTCTAACTTGCAAGATGTGTTCAGCACCGAGCTTGATGGTAAAGGCGTACCGATTGAGCAAGTACCGGGACTTTTCGTTGCCAACCTTGACCCGATACAAGCTGCGGCGGAGTATAGGGAAAGTGTTGTAGCACCCTATCGTGAAAAGCTGCCGGAATCAGTTATTGTCAACATGGAGGAACAGCTTTCCGGCTCCTGTACGGTGGAAATTGCCGCTTTCAACGAGTTTACGAACTTCATTACGGACGAAACGGCCGCAGAGGAATACGACCATATTATTTTTGACACCGCCCCCACCGGCCACACCCTGCGGATGCTGCAACTGCCGAGCGCATGGAGTAATTTTATCAGTGAAAGCACACATGGGGCATCTTGCTTGGGACAGCTTTCCGGCTTGGAAGAACGCAAAGAAATGTACAAAGAAGCAGTGGACACTTTGGCCGACAGCAAATTGACTACACTCGTTCTTGTATCCCGTCCCGAAAGCTCTCCCCTCAAAGAAGCGGAACGGGCTTCAAGTGAACTTGCCGCCTTGGGCGTACACAATCAACTTTTGATTATCAACGGCGTACTTTCTTCTTTTGACGATAGCATTTCCGAAAGCCTGTATGCCAAACAACAAAAGGCGCTTGCCGATATGCCTGCCGGGTTAAAAGACATTGCGGCCTACTTCGTGCCGCTGCGCGCCTACAACATCACCGGCATGGAAAACGTTCGAAATCTGTTCCAAAAAGACAGCCTTACCATGAGTGGCGAAGTCCTGCATACCACCGACATTCCCACGCTTCGCAAAGTCATTGACGATTTGGACGCAAGCGGTAAAAAAGTCATTTTCACGATGGGCAAAGGCGGCGTTGGGAAAACGACGATTGCCGCCGCCATAGCCCTTGGCCTATCGGCCAAGGGAAAAAAGGTACACCTGACTACCACCGATCCCGCCGCCCACCTAAAGTTTGTCATGGACGAAGCGAGTGGCATTACCATGAGCCATATTGACGAAAAGGAAGAGCTTCGGCGTTATCAGGAAGAAGTGCTGAAAAAAGCGCGGGAAACCATGTCGGAAGATGATGTTGCCTATGTGGAGGAAGATTTGCGCTCTCCTTGCACACAGGAAATCGCCGTGTTCCGCGCCTTTGCCGAAATTGTTGATCGGGCTGAAAATGAGGTTGTCGTCATTGATACGGCACCCACCGGCCACACGCTGTTGCTGCTTGATTCCACGCAGAGCTACCACCGTGAGGTTAAACGTACACAAGGGGACATCCCTGAAGCGGTTAAAAAGCTGCTGCCCCGGCTCCGCAATGCAGATGAAACGGCGGTTATTATCGTGACCCTTGCCGAAACCACGCCTGTTTTTGAAGCCATGCGGTTAGAGGAAGATTTGAAACGTGCGGAGATCGCAACAAGATGGTGGGTGATCAATTCCTCCCTGTACGCCACCGAAACGAGCAATGAGCTTTTGAAAGCCAAAGCAAGCCATGAAGTTGAATGGATCAACAAGGTGGATGAACTTTCCCACGGCTGTTTTGCGGTGATTCGTTGGAGTGCAGAGGATATGCGTGGTAAAAAACTACTTGCACTTTGAAGGAGGACGAAAATGAAAAAAGTTGCTTTTATCTGCGTTCATAATTCATGCCGCTCTCAAATTGCGGAGGCTCTTTGTAAGCATTTTGCAGGGGATGTATTCGAGTGTTATTCAGCCGGTACGGAAACAAAGTCACAAATCAATCAAAATGCTGTGCGGCTCGTAAAAGAGCTTTATGGGATTGATATGGAAAAGACGCAGTATTCCAAACTGCTGTCCAACATCCCGCCCGTAGACATTGTTGTTACAATGGGCTGCAATGTCGAGTGTCCTTTCCTGCCTTGCAAACACCGCGAGGACTGGGGGCTGGATGACCCCAGCGGCATGGATGATGTCATATTTCTGGAAACCATATCTCTTATCAGAGACAAAATTTTAAACCTTAAGGAACGCATCCAAAATGAATTATTATAGGAATGGATGGCAGACGCTTCGACGCCTGCCATCCATTTTATTACATCCCAAGAATTGTCCAGATATACAGAGGACAAGTCAGTGCAAACACAAGGCAAGCGAACAGAATTGCGGGCGCGGATAGTGATAGGTAATCCCTTGATGCAATCGCAGGATTTTCCCCCACTCCACACCGTACGTGAGAGTTTCCCCTCATACGGCGTTCCATCGTTAAGGTTTTTAAAGTAATTCACACAATTTACAAGTAGCTTTTAACCGTTACTTGGATATTTCATTTAGACAAAGAATAGCTCGCAGTTTATTGACCTTTCCCAGTTGCTTTTCGTCCAGTGGCAGAGATAAAAGATATTTTCTGATTGCTTTCTCCTGTGTGGCATGAACAAGAATGTGAACATCAACGTCAATTAATACCAGATTTCCATAGCTGTCATCACCGCCAAGATACATTGCCATTTTATGATGACAATGTATCCTGTCAATTTCTAAAATTCTGCCTGTTACAGCACATTTTCCTTGCTGCGAACAGTACAGAGACAGCCTGTTATCGTTGTATTCCACGCTCCTGTCACGGACAGGGTTCCGCATGAGATAATGGAGAATAGACACATTGACTGTTGCCAGCTTTTTGTGTATTTCAGCACGTCCCTCGGCAGTATAGCTGTTAATGCTACGCTTTTTGTCAATGGGATTTTTGTGCCGCACATAAGCGATTGGCAGTATCGGAGTTTCTCCAATAAACCTTATTTCTCTGCTTTTGCTGTATTTAATGTAAACTGGACTGGTAACGGATTTTGCGATTTTCTTCTTCATCTGTTGTTCGAGCTTGCCTTTTGCAGACGATTTGACCAAGAAAGCAATTTCTCTGAAATCACGGCTGACGTGCGTTGCGTATTGATAGTAATTGTGCCAGCCCATGACCAATGCATTGTATCTTAAAATGGTATTTCCTTTTGCGTCTACTTTCTTCAACTCATTTACAGCAGAAACAGCCTTTTGCTTGATTTTCTCATTTGCCTTATCAGAAATATGAGATTTCACAACATATTTGACTTTGCCGTTTGACTTCTTACCCTTCTTGACCGCCTTCATTTTAAACCCTAAGAATTCGGAATACTGCCGTTTCAGGTTGACTATCTTAGATTTTTCGGGGCTGATTTCAAGCCCCAACCTATCGTGCAACCATTCCCTTACGGCTATGAATATCTTTTGGGCATTACTGCGGTATCGACAAAAGATTTTAAAATCATCGGCGTACCTTACGATGTAACATTCCTTTAACCCCGTTTTTCTAAGCTCCGCATAGACATTGCTTTTATCCGGAGTGCCGTTTTTCAGCACCCTACATTTATACGCTACCCGTGTAGGCAGAGTTTCCCATTGGCTCGCCACCCACCAATCCAATTCATTCAGGACGATGTTTGACAATAGGGGAGAAATAATCCCGCCCTGCGGCGTTCCTTTTTCGGGGAAGCCAATGCCTGCCACCTCTGCTTTTAACATTGCAGATATGATAGACAACAACTTTTTATCCCGAATTCCAAATGACCACATCTGTTTCAGCAGTTTTCCGTGGCTGACGTTATCGAAAAATCCTTTGATATCGATGTCTACCACAAAATGAAGATTTTGCCCCTGAATAAATTTGTATGACTGGGAGATTGCGTGTTCCGCACTCCTGTTCGGGCGAAAACCATTGCTTCGCTTAAAGAATTTTGCTTCGCAGATGGGTTCAAGGACTTGCAGAATACATTGCTGTATCAGCCTGTCCATAATTGTCGGAATACCAAGTGGTCTTGTCTTTCCGTTGCCTTTTGGGATTTCTACACGGCGCACCGGTTGAGGAATGTAATTGCTTAGTCTTTTCTGAATATAGGCTATAAGCTGTGCATTTTCCCATTGCTGTAAATGAGTAATGGTCTTTTTGTCTACTCCTGCGGTTTTGCTTCCACTGTTTTTCTTGATGTTCCGAAAGGCAAGCAATATATTTTCAGGACTGCAAATCAGTTCAGTCAGATTTTTAAACTGGCAGCCTTTTTCGCTATCCGCATACAGCTTGTCAAAAACTTCTTGGAAATCATAATATTCCGCATTGCGCAGGGCAGACCGTTTTGTCGGTTTTGCTCTTGTCAAAGTCAGCATTATCCTCACTTTCGGGGGATTTTGCTTTTCTTAGTCATACTCGAACCTTTGAGATTGTGTGTTTACTTGTTTTATTCCTTAACGACTCGAGCCCGTCCCTCCACGGCTTATTATCACCGCTTCATCGGTACCACGGCTCTACTTTCAGTTGGATGAATGTAGGTTATACGGTTTTAGATACCGCTTTCCCTGCAAACGCCTCATAGCGTTGTAATCCGCTCCACGTTCCAACCTTTCCACGTTCCGATATTCCTATCATTTCATATCGCCCTTAGGTGTCCCTCTAAGCCTGTATGCTGGATACCGCCTGTAACGGCATAAGGTATTTCATAAATGGTATTTTACTTTACCTCACATACCCGCCAGTGTTGGCGTATGCACATTTCTATGCACCATTCGTTTAGACTTTTTATATCGGGTGTTCGTCTGTGAACCACTTTTCACATACTCACCATAGGCAATTTATTGACCTCCGGCATATGGGCAACACCATTCACCTCTGAACAGCTTTCGTACAGACAACATATCTTATCTGCTTACGGTTGCTCTCTGCCGACTTCACCGAGCTTCGTACAGCATAGCTATTACACGCCGTTTTGCACGTCGGAGTATCAAGGCAGGCGTTTCAAGGCGTTACCCCATCATTCCACCTGTCGGAATATCAGTTCTCCTAAACTGAACATTTACACGTTCATTATTTAGTGCCTAACCTTTTCAGTTAGGAACGTGTCGCACCCCATTCAAATTGTCCATGCTTGCGATAATCAAAGTACGCCATGGCCAATTTCGCGAAGAAGAACACCGCCAGAATCAGATCAATGGCGGGGAATACCACGTTGTTGACAACGGTCTTGATTTGCGCGGATGCGTCCTTCCATGTACCCTCAATGGCTCCCGCCACATCGCCGGTTGGAGCCGCGTATGCGGTCGTGCCAAACGCAAATGCTACCAGCAGCACAAGGCAAAGGGTAAGCGCAAGTTTACGATATTTTTTCATAAAGACCACCTTTCCAAAATTGAGAAAAGGCCGCAGAATTGCTCCTGCGACCTTTTCTTTTTCTGTTTTATAGCTAAGGCTTTTTAGGGCCGATATGCCAGTCCTGCCACAAGTTGCCGCTTATGGTCAGGCTGTCTGTAAGGTTAGCGGACAGCATTCCATCCGGCGTCCATCCATCAATGAGCCATGTGTTAACGGTATAGGCTCCGTCCGGCATCCAAATGGGTGAAAAATGTGTACGGTTTTTGTAGGTGGAATAATGGTTATTCTGAAACTCAAACCGCCCCGAACCCATACGCTCCAAGAGCCGCCAGTAGGTTTCGTAGCCAAACTCCGGGAAGTAGCTGACCGCATTCTGCGGCTGGGTAACCGCCGAGCTTTGGTTGGAGCTGATACTTCCGGTGACGGTCTGGTTGATCCCGTACCCCGATTTCATCGTCCGGCCGCTGGCGGTCGGGTTCTTGCTGTCGCACTTGATGCTCATGGCAGCGGTCAGACTGGCACTGTAATGGTCGAGGTCGAACTCCCACCACCCATGGTCGCACCAGTATCCATTGTCGTTTCCTTCATCGTCATAATCACTGTGCCATACCCAATACGCCTGCCACCACGGCCTCCAGACGCTCCAGCTTGCGGTATTTTTTACTGCTCGGCTTGGCACGGAGGCAGACTGGAAGCTATCGTTGCGGTCATCGGCCACAGGATTGGGAGGAGGGTTCTTGTCAAGATCAACGATTTTCACGTTGAGGGTAGCTTTGGCGGTGCTTCCGGGACCGGATACCGTCACCTGGATTGTCATGTTCTGTTCGGTATCGGGGGTTTTCCATTTCACCCACGCAAGCTGACTGTCGCCTTCGGGATAGTAAACATTGCCCATGCTGTAGGTTTGCCCGCCGATATTAAAGCTGACACGGGTGGGCCTGTCAGGGTCGGACTGGCCGCCGCTGACTCTGACCGCCGTGATGACGTCGGTGTTTACACGGTACTCATAATCATAGGCGTCAATCTGAGGTTCCTCCGGCTTCTCGGTAAAACGGACGATCCCAAGCCCAAGGCTGGACTTGATATCCGCATTGGACGCAGCACTGGTTTTACTTCCTCCCCATGCGGGGTAGCCGAGGTCGCTGGTTTCTAAAAACATTGCAAGGGGTAAATTCTTATGAGTAAGCGACACCATACGCTGTCTTAACAAACCGCTTGTCTGTTCGTCATAGAGCGCCGCTTCGGTAGCAGTGGTGGCAATCATGGTACCCTCAAATTTGTAGTAGGCGATAGGCTCTAAAAGGATTTTATACTCACCGCCGATTAAAACATCGTAATTCATGCCTGTGACATCCGCAATTCTTTTGATGACATATTCGGAGCAGAAGTATTTTTTGATGGCTTCAATGTTGTTGCTGCCGTTGGTGCTGATGATGCGAGGCATGGTCTGTCCGGGGTTAATAAATGAGTAAGGGTCTACGCTTGGTACAAGCGGCTGACCGTTCGTATAACTGATTTTACTTTCCCCTCCAAAGTGTAACCGAACGTTGCTGGGATTTTTATTTGTAAAATCAAAAGGTGTGGTGACTACTGCATGGTCGCTTGCGCGAACCACAGTGACACGCACCCCTTCGTTGCCGGGACTCCATGAATTGGTGCTGGTTCCGCTTCCCATGCCTCCACCGCCGCCGTCGATATTTCCACTCCCGCCAGTGTCGGCAAACACGGTCAGGGGACAGAACAGGCAAAGAACCAGTATGAGACTGGCTGCACTTTTAAATAATTTTTTCATTGCGGCCTCCTTTTTGGCAAAATAAAAGCACGGTATCTTTCAACCGTGCCCTTGGGATATTCTTATTTAGTCCATGTTGCCGACCTGTTTGTTGATATCGCCGTCACCATCAACTGTCGTTCCTTGTCCATCCCCAATATCGTCAATCCACCCGAAACCCGGCACATAAATCTTGCCGTCCTTGGTTTCGCCGCCTTGCGGCTGGCTGTCGTTTTTCGGGGTATCTTTAGGCTGTTCCACCTTATCGTGGTCGACAGGCTTATCCTGCTCCGTGACCTTTTCTCCGTTGGGTTTCTGCGCAGGGTCTTTGAGCTGTTCCTCCGTATATTCCGGCTTGGATGCATCGCCCTGGATGGTCTGCTCTGTGCCGTTGGAAACCGCTCCGTTGTCGATGCTTGTCGGCTGGGTGGTATCGGGCGGGGTTACGATGACCTCTTTTTCTGTGCTGTCCGGTACCTTCGGGTCTACCGTCACATTGCTCACCTCGGAGCTTTGGGGCAGAAGCGGATTGTCCACCGGCTTTGGAGTTATAAACTGCTGTCCGATCAGCACCAGCAGCACCGCACAGAGGGCAAGGCAGCCGGTTACGGTCAGCCATTTCTTTGTCTTATCATTCATATTTTTCATAAGAGTGTCCTCCTATTTGTTAAATTTTGAGAGTCTCCTTGTTAAGTCACACCCTACCACGAACTTTTCAAAAAGTCTATCCTTATTATAGAAAAGTTTTTGAAACCAGTCAAAACCTCGGTGTGTATCCGGCGCTGGTCTTGACTTTGATGCGCATGGGCGGCAGCAGTTTTCCTCCAAAGGATACGGGGACTTCCAGCATGATGGTGCTGTCAGCTTCAAAGCGGGCCGAGACTTGGTCACCTGACGCAAAGGGAGCGTTTCGGATATCCACCTCCAGATTCCATACTTTGAATTCCAGCTTGCCGTCCGAAGTGCGTTTTTCATGATAGCCGCCGCTGTAGGAAAGGCCGAGTACACCGTCCAGCCTGTCATAGATATCGCCGTAATCGAGGCTTTCCTCAAAATCCTCGGCCATAGGCTGGTAGGCTCCGCTATAACCCTCCCGCACGCCGTGATACACATCGTCATAATTATCATTAACGGTAGAGATGACGGCGGTCTGCACCGCATCCCGCACACCCTGCGCCACGATCATAAGCCGGAAATATTCCGAGATGCCGGTGAAGATAATCACCAGCGACAGGGTGACAGCGATGATGAGGGGAAAGCCTGATCCGCTCTTGTCCTTAAGGATATGCTTGATTTTTTTCATCTCATCACCTACTTCCAATAGACTTCTGACTTGCCGGCAGCATCAGCCCTGAGTGTAATCGGGAAAGAGCCGAATCCCCCAAACAGTCCGATGTCGGTCTGGTAGGTGACCGTCACCGTGACTTCCTCGTTGAGCTGAATCCTTCCGGTTTTGGACCATGTCACTGTGGGGATCAGCCCGGTCTTTTCCCGCAGAAACTGCTCACGGCGGCTGGTTTCGGTGCCGACCTGTCCGGCAATTTCCGCTTCCCGCATGAGCTCCACGGCAAAGGTGTCGATCTGCTGCTTTTGGATATAGACGGGGAACACCTTCACAGCAAGGGCAATGACCAGCATGGCGCACAGCACCAGCACCGCCACATCAATATATCCCTCGCCGCGCTTGTTTTTCAGGATTTTCAGCACATGGTCACCCCCTGTTCGAAGGGAGCCTGCTCCTGTTCCGACTCTCGGATATAATCGCTTAATATATGCCATGCACCCTCGCTGAAATTGGCATTGCAGACCTCCTGATTCAGCAGTTCCTCTGAGGTGATCTCCATAGCATACTCAGGGCTGCCGGGATGCCCCTTTACGTTCTGGCCGGACAGCAGAAGCTGTGCTTTTTCCGATGTCAGGTACACATAACCGCCGGGGGTCATCATGTCAATAGCTGCATCAGGATGCTGACTGATAAATTCCCGGACAGTAAGCACTTTTTCCTTAGAAGCAGGGGAAGTTTCAACCATTTTATAATCTTCCCAGATAGAGGGGTCATTTCCTACAAGCCACAACACATGATGCAGCTCATTGCTCATATCGGTATTGCTGTAATCCATCCAACCGTCCCTTATTATTTCCAATGGGTTTTCAAAACGCAGCAGATACTCCATGTCATCGACTGCGGCAACTTCCGGTAAGGCTTTTGACAATATCTTTGTTGCCACAATTTCCTCGGCACAGGATACAAGGTCTTCCGGCTCCTGCTGTAGCCAGCCTTTCAGAAAATTCTCATAGTTTTCCTGCACTCTTTGCGAAAATTCCTGCTTCAGCTCCATTTCGTACATCTTGCCACCTCCCTTAAAACATCCCGCCAAGGGATGTTATGATTTCATAAACGATAATTGCCATATAGGTCATGAGGAAACACATGAGCATAGCAAAGGAGAACACGCGGATTTTGGGTGGGATTTTCATGGCTTGTGCCTTGAGTCGCTGGAGCTCCAGTTGCTTCATGTCGTGCGCCAGCATCTGAAAATACATCCCACCGTCATCCCCGCGCAGTACGCCGATCAGCCCCCTTGTGATATCCGAGAGCATAGGCGAATTAAACCTTGCCTCGAATCTTGTCAGTGCCGCCTCGTAGCTGGAGGAGCGCATATCGGCCGTGAGGATATCAAGCTCTGCGGCAAAGTCCTCGCCTGCATTTTTCTTGAAATTCTCCAGCATGGACAGCACATCCCGGCTGGCTTTCAGCTCCTGGGTGATGGTCGCCACGAAGCGGGGCAGCTCCTGTTCGATTTTGCCTCGTTTGACTGCCAGAGCCTCGTCCGCCTTGCGTATCTCTTTGAAATAAACCAGTATGGCGGCGAACAGCACAATGGGCGCCAGCAGCGGGAGGACGATAAGGCAGGGAATGATGCAAAACGCAATACTCATCGCCTTGACGATTGCCATTGCCGTGAACAGCTCCGGCGAGTCGGAAAGCCCCGCCGCCGACAGCACATTTACCATTCGGCTTTTTTTATACTCATCCATATGGATGTACCGGGAGAGCCGGACGGCGGCATTTCGCAGCAGTGCATCGGTGGTTTTGGGTTTTGCTTTAGCCTGCTTTCCTGCCGACAGCATCGCCTTTTGAGTGGCGAGTGTGGGCAGCCGCAGCAGATCGGCGGCAATGAAAAAGAGTCCTGCCGACAGGAGGACTCCGAATAAAAAGAGATAGATTGTCATGTCCGTCCTCCTATCTTCGATATTCAATGGGCTGGGTGAGCTTGATGACAAACGCCGTGGAAACGAAAATCACGGCGGCGCAGATGGTCAGGATAATCTGCCCCAGCGGTGTGTGCATCAGCGTGTGGTACCAGTCCTGATTCAAAAAATACATAAGCGGGATATTGCCTACCACCAGAATCTGCATGATGATGAATTCCTTTCTCGGCTCAAAGACCATGTTTTCCAGCTCGCCGTTGACCACCCGCATATCACTGAGCTTGATGACGATGGGGGTCAGGGTGGTCTTGAGGCTGCGGTCGTGCTGGCAGGCGATGAGGGCGTCGCACCATTCGACATATACAGCGTTGTCAATCCGGTCTTTCAGGTCATGGAGCGCCGCCGTCACATCGGGGTCAACCAGCCTGACGCGGGATACAAATCCCTTGAAAACCGACAGCACAGGCGGGTTCAGGTATGCGATGTTTTCCTCCACCGCCGTCAGGATATCCTCGTTTCTCAGATATGCGGTAGTAATGATGCTGAGTGCCGTTTCCAGTTCCGCCGCAATGTCCTTTTTGAAATGGCTGGCTGTGAGCTTTACCCACCAGAAGGGCAGGAACATACAGCCTGCCGCCATCACAGGAACAAGGAAAAAGTTTGAGAGCATAACGGCGATGGAGGCGCCCACAGCAAAACATAACAGAGACAGGGCGCAGAGCATGGGAAAGCGTGCCGTTCTGCCGGTTACCTTGAGGATGAATTGCACCTCGGCGATTTCACGGCGCAGATAGGACTGTTTTTTTCTGCGGGTGAATTCACCTACCTCGTCACGGAGGGACTTGGGTCTGTCGGTGAGTTTCCCGAATACGGCGGCCGTGAACTCCATGGGTGTGAGGCCGAGTAAAATAAAAAAGCCTGCGATCATTCCGATACAGGCAATCAAAAGTACCGTTGTCATGCGCTTTGTACCTCCTTTCCCCGCAGGCTCTCGATGACCGCCTGAGGCATACCGTTCTCCAGCAGCCGCTTGGCAAGGCTGTCCGATATGGTGTTCACCTGTGCGTGTGTACCCTCGATGATGAATTTGCCGTCCTCCATGCGGTTTTCGGTAATGACATACTGGAACAGCGGGCGATAGCGCCTTGAGCCGTCCGGCAGGATCTCGCACTCTTGAATTTCCATCATGCGGCGCTGCTTGTTTTCGAGCTGTTTGCAGAACACCACAATGGGATAGGCTTCGGTGACATAGTCCATGAGGGTCTGGTCGGACATATCCACTGCCCTTTTGCATAGGGACACCATGCGGCGGTAGGTGGCCTCGCAGGAATTGGAGTGGATGGTGGTCAGCACCGCCACGCCGGTTCGGGCGGCTTCCTGGGCGGCATTGGCCTCCGCACCGCGCATCTCGCCCACCACAATGATGTCCGGATTAAAGCGGAGCGCATAGTCCAAGAGGTTGGTCTGGTCAATGCGCTGGCGGTCATTGTCGCTGTCGCGAGTCAGGGTATGGATGACCGAATTGACCACCTTGCCGTCCTTTTCTCTGACGAGAGCCAGCTCACGGGAGCCGTTTTCAATGGTATAGATCCTCTTGTTGTCCGGGACGGTGGTCAGCACCCAGCCTGCCACGGTGGTTTTGCCGGAGCTGGTGGCTCCCGCCACACAGACCGATATGCCGTAGCGGATGCAGAGGGATAAAAAGTCCAGCATGGGTTCGGTCGCCGTGCCGCTTCTGACAAAATCCTCTTTTTTCATGCTCTGCGGGTTGACGATACGGATGGAAGCCGCCACGCCCACATCCTCGTCCACGATGGGGCTTTTCAGCACAGCGATTCGGATGTTCTTGCTGAGATGCCCCAGCACGATAGGGCTGGCGTTGTCTAAGACCATGCCGCTGATGTGAAGCATCCTCCTGATCACATTCACGGCGTGCTGGGGACTCTCAAAGCGTTCCTCCAGCTTGACCGTGCGGCCGTCCGAATACTGCACCTCAATATCCTTCCATGAATTGATGTCGATTTCCTCAATGCCGGTGCCGAAGATGTACTTCGTCAAAAATCCGAACTCCGCCATCTCGGTGTAGAGGGCATCGGCCAGCTTTCCGCCGCTCATGCCGTTTACCGAGACACGGCGGTCCTGGACGTATTTGGTGATATAGCGTTTGAGCTGTGCCTTAGCATCCTCGCCGCCCACAGTGATGAGGGTGCTGTAATGTTCGGAGATGTACTCCTGCACATCGGCAAGAACTGATGAGAAATCCTTGCCCTCGGCTTCAGGCGTGAAGAACAGCGTATGGGCGCGGTTTGCTCCTGCTAAATCCACCGGGCGGCCCGTTGCAGACTTCTGCTCTATTATATTGTTGATAGCAGGAGCCTCCGCTGGAGATAGTGACGGCTGGTTTTGCGCCGTTTTTTTCTGTTCCTGTTCGGCCTGCACCCTGTTTTTCTGCTTAGAAAAAGCCGGGGTATTTCTCTTTTTTCCTAACATCCGAACACCTCCTTTGCAATTTTTTCGATTTCTCTGCGGAACAGGCGGCTGTCCTTCAGGGACAGATCAGTAAGCAGATTTCCTGCAAGGTACTGTTCCTCCAGCTCCTGTGAATGGATGAGGGTAAAGGTCACCGAGCCCAATGCCTGCCCGATCTGCTCCCCGGCCTGCTGGGGCTTTACATTGCTGGCGACCTTATATTGCTTATCCGCATCCCATTTGGAATCCCGAAGCAGTGGGAGCTGACTGGAGAGATAGCTCACCGATTTGAGGTCGGCATTGGCGAGTCGCAGGACGCTGTCGGCCTCCATGAGCGCCACGGCGGAGAGGATGTCGTTTGCGATATAGCTGCCGCAGTCCACCACTACGAATGGGGCGATTTCCCGCAGCCCATCCATCAGCTCCTGGGCCTGCACCTGTTCATAGGGCGGGTAGGTGTATTCGTTCTCGCCCTTTTTCATGCCGAGGATGGTGAGATAGCTGTTTTTCTTCAGCGTCACCAGATTGTGCTTGATAAGGGCTTCCGTCACATGGGCGGCGGCAAGGATACTGCCCAGCGAATGCTCACACTCCAGTTCAGAGGGCGGACAGATGCAGGGCAGCATAGGCGCGGTCGTATCGCAAAGCAGAAGCACTACATTCTTCTTCCGATCGGCAAGATGCTTTGCGATCTTTACGGCTGTAACCGTCTTGCCGCTGCCGGGAGAACCCCAAACAGCAAGGATGCCGCTCTGCGGCTCCTGCTCCGGCTGGGCATCCTCTCCCGCAGGCTGGCGGGTAAAGATGCCCTTTTTTTTGAAGTTCAGCATCACTGCACCCCGCTTTCCGCGGGTGTTTCGGACACGGCACTTTCCTCCGATCCCTGGGATTCAGGTTCAGAAGAGCTGTCCTCCGGCTGTTCCGCGGGATACAGGGCGGCGATTACCTTGTCCTGTGCCTCTATAAATTTGGCGGTATTGGCAGGAGCGCCCCGGTAAACGAGGGACAGGTGGAGCTTGCCGTCAGCTTCCAGCTCCGCCAATACCTTGCTCTGTTCGGGGGAAACCAGCAGGGTCACCGTGGAGGGCAGCTCACGCTCGTCCTTTTCGGACTTGGCTTCTCCTGTGTTGGCGTCATAGCCGGAGGAGGCGGTCACGCTGATGACCTCCACATATTTCAGCTCGGCAGGGATGACAGTCATTCCCTGCTTTTTATAGTCGGCGGCAATAACCGACACGATGTCGCCGCTCTGGAGCTTGCCCGATAGGCCGTTTGCAAAGCTCTTGATGGTCACCGATATGGCCTGCTTGGTGCCGTCCAGATTATAAAGGTAGGCATTTTCCGCAGCCGGGGTGTCGGACAGCTTGGTGTTTAAGATATAGTCACCGATGGAGAGGTCGGCTTTGGCGTATTTGCCGATGACCGTTTCGCTCTGGCGGATGACATTTTCGGGCAGTCCGAAACCGCCCACCTCCACGGTCTGGACCATATCCTTGGTGATTTCATCGCCTGCCCTGATTTCCTTGGTCACGCGGACGATCTCAGTTTTCTGGCTGACGGATTTATTGAACAGCGGCGTCACGCCGAAGCAGATAAGCAGGGACAAAAGGATGCAAATTGCACCGACAACCGTGCGGTTTTTGAAAAAGCTCATGAGTTTTCCTCCTTGATTTCATTTGGTGTTGCTTAAACGGAAGCGTATTTCCTGCGGCTGTGCGCCCTTACCGCCTTGGGAATGAAGGCTGCCGCCGCCAGCGAAGCGGCGATACCGGCAATGAGAATGGTCTTTTTTCTGCTGATATGGATTCTTTTCATGGGATGTTTCCTCCAAAATTTAGAATGGTTACGGCAAGAAAGCCGAGGGATAAAAACGGCGCCATGGGCAGGGATGCCTGTGCCGCTCTCTGCGGCTCCAGTTTTCGGAGCCTTCTGATGGTCTGATTCAAGAGATAAAAAAAGAGGGATGTGGTCAGGCCGAGTATCAGCCCGGCCGTGCATCCCCAAAATCCCAAAACAATGCCTGCGGCAGCAGTGAGCTTGATATCTCCGCCTCCGACGCCGTCCGGCTTGTATAGGGCAGCAATCAAAAGCGGCAGCGCCGCAAGGATTCCCAAAAACTTGACGGGGCTGAAATCAATCAGCCCCGTCAGTGCAATCAGTATGCAGATGCTGTCCGGGATAATCCGTTTGCGGAAATCCCACACAGAAGCCGCCATAAGCAGAGAAGAAAAAAGCACCGCCTGTGCGATGCCGTTAGCCTCCATAGTTGAACATTTCCTTGATCCGTTCGGTCAGGGTCGGCAGCACCGTTTCCCCAAACAGGGCGTAAAGCCCCGCAAGGAGCAGGGCGCCGATGACAACAGCCAGCAAAATTTTGATGGCCGTGTCAATGTAGCCCTCCCCGCGGTTACCGGAAAGGATACAGCGGGTTCTGGCAACTGCCGTGACAGTCTTGTTCTTCAGTTTCCAAAACAGATATTTCATGGATTTTCCTCCTGTTTTAATTTGTGTTCCAGTGGTAAGTGACGGAATAGGTGATGTTGCTCTTTCCATACATGCAATTGTGATTGGTGTAATAATAAAACTCCAGCCTGGTATACACATCTGCGCCAAGGGTACGGCTGAAAGTAATGCCGTTTGAGGTAGTACCATAGTCAAGCTGATCCCACTGGCCGGTCAGCTTGTTATATCCGCGCACTCTGCCAAAGTCAGAGCCGCTGTGACCGCTGACGGGCGGCACGGTGAAGGTGTACTCCGTGATGGTAGCGCCTTCGAGCCCGTTCTCCATGATGACCGAGTCAGGTCCGGTGAGGGTCATGCCGCCACCGCCGTTTGAGTCAGCCACAAAGAACACGATGGCAGCCCAAGGTGATTCAGCGCCTGCGGAATCCACCGCTTTGACACGCACCACATTTCTTCCCAGCGGGTAGGTCTGCGTTTCGGCATTTCTGCCCTCCCAAACGAGGGTGACAGGATCGCCGTCCGGGTCGGAGCTGGTCGCCTTGATGGTGACCGGCGTTCCCGGCGGTACGCTGTTGCCGCTTGGTGTTCTGGTAATGACCGGTGCAGTCGGCGCGGCGTTTGTGATTGTAAATGTCCTCGATACCCACTGCGAATACAGCCCGGTTGCATCCTTGGCACGGACACGGATGGTGTGAGTGCCAACGGCATAGTAGTTGTCAGCCGCCTTGTTTTCCCATTCCAGCGTAGTTGCATCGCCATCAGCATCGGATGCCTGGGCGCTGATGTTGACAAGGAACTTGCCGTTATTCGCTGTTCGGGTGGGAGTTGCGGTCAGGGTTACAGTAGGTGCGGAGCTGGTGATGGTAAAGGTCTTTTCTGCCCAAGGGGAATAAGCTCCGGCAATGTCTTTTGCACGGACACGGACGGTATGGGTGCCTGGGGCATAGTAGTTGTCAGCCGCCTTGTTTTCCCATTCCAGCGTGGTTGCGTCGCCGTCCGGATCGGACGCCTGGGCGCTAATGTTGACAAGGAATTTGCCGTCATTGACTGTGCGGGTCGGTTCGGCTGTCATGGTAACGGTGGGGGCGGCATTGGTCACGGTGAAGACTTTCTCGGTCCACGGTGAATAAGCCCCGGCAATATCCTTTGCCCTGACGCGGATGGTGTGGTTACCCGGCGCATAGTAGCTGTCGGCCGCAGTGCCCTCATACTCCAAGGTCACCGCGTCCCCATCGGGATCGTCAGCACTGGCGGTGATGTTGACAAGGAACTTGCCATCCTTGGCGGTACGGGTGGGAACCGCCGTTACCACAGGGGCATTCGGCGCAGTGTTGGTTACCGTGATGCTCTCCGAATGGGAGGTTACACGCCCTGCGCTGTCAGTAACGGAAGCGGTCAGTGTAAATTCGCCGGTGTCGCGGATGGCAATCCTGCCGCCGTCATTGTCCAGGGTGCCCTGATACGGTGCATCGTTACCGTCCTTTTGCAGTGTCCACGTTACGGCATAGCTGCCGATGTGCTGGACATCCTTTGCGGCAACATCAAACTCCGCACCGTAGTGAACGGTCTGCGGTATGGTGAATGCGTACTGCACCACCGGCAGGATGCGGATGCTTTCGCTGTGGGAGTAGCTGCGATTCAGGTAATCGGTCATGGATGCGGTGAGGACATATTCGCCATCGCTTTGGAAAGTGATTTTGCCGCCCTGTGGGGTAAGGCTTCCACTGAACGCCTCTGAGAGCGGAATGCTCCCGCCGTCCTTGCTGACGGACCACTCCACTGGCAGAACATTGTTGTTGCCATGGGTTCTGAGGTCGATGGCGGTATCGGTGTAAGCAAAGGCGGGAAGTTCAAAGCCAATGGTCAATACGGGAAGCACCTCGCACCTGTCATTGCTTTCGTACAAAAAGACCCGGCCTGTTTCATCGGTGATTCTCGCCACCAATTCATAGATACCGGCTCTCTTGAAGCGGATGGTGCCGCCATCGTTTGTGAGCCCGCCGCTGACATAGGTCGGCCAATCCTGAAAACCATAGGTGTTATCCACCAGCCATTCGATGGTCAGTCCGTCCAGATCGGCAGTTTCAGTTTCGATAATAACATCGGTGTCTGTATGGGCGTGCTCTGGCAGGCCATAGCTTACAGCAGGAACAGGGAAAACCTTGAAGCCCTGCTCATAGCGGTAGCTTCTGCCGCCATCATCGGTGAACTCCGCTTTCAGGACATAGCTGCCCTTGGAGTGGAACTTCAGGTTGCCGCCGCTGTTGCCCAGCGTACTCCCTGCCGCATCGGTGAGGGATACCTCTTGACCGTCACGCAGCAGTGACCACCTGGCGGTATGGCTGCCGATCTCCTCGAACACCGCTTCCACCGTAACGGTTTTGTCGGTGTGGAAGATTTCGGGCAGATAAAATCCCGCGGAGCCCACCGGATAGACGGCGATGTCCGCAGTACCGGCAAACACCCTGCCGGTTGCATCGGTAACAGAGGCAGTCAGCGCATACACGCCTTTTTCCTTGAAACGGATGCTGCCATGGTCGGGGTTTCCTTCGATCCATGTGCCGATTTCGGCGGGTTCACCGTTTCGGGTCAGGGTGTAGGCCAGCGTGAGACCATCCGTTTCTTTTGTTTCTGTCTGTAGGGTGATGGTTTTATCGGTATGGGAAACTGCCGGCAGGGTGAGTGTTACCTCCGCTACAGGATAGATGGTGATACCGCTTTCGGCAGTGATGGCTTTGCTCAACTCGTCTGTGATGGAAGCGGCCAGCGTATAGCTGCCCTTTTCTTTGAACAGCACCGTACCGCCGGTGGAGGTCAGCTCTCCGATGAGGGCTCGGTCCATATCGGCGGCAGCCCCGTCTTTTTGAAGGGACCACACCACCGGATTGACGCCAAGGTTTTCCGTGGAAAGCTCCACCGCCACGCCAGTGTCAGTGTGGGCGGTTTCCGGCAATGTGAAGGCCGCCGTCACCACCTGGTAGATGCTGACTGTCTGCTCATGAACCACTGTAACGCCCCGGCTATTTTTTGCGGTGGCAGTCAGGGTGATGCTGCCTGTCTGCGTGAATTTCACCTTGCCGCCATTTGCGGCCAGCGCACCCTCTGCCAGCTCGGAAAGCTCGGCAGGAAGTCCGTTTCTGAGAGCTGACCATGTCACACCGCTCACATAGCGGCTTTCCGGCTTGATCTCAATTTCATCGGCAGTGTAAGCGGTTTTGGGCAGCGTGAAGCTGAACTGCGGAGCAGGAACATAGGAAGATCCGCCGCTGTTGCCGCTGGAGCCGGATGGCTTATCCTCCGGCTTGGGGGTTTCTTCTTTCTTGATCTGTTCCTTTGCCTTATCCGCATCCACCAGCATTTCAAAGGCTTCTGCACGGGTGGCTTTGCCGTCCGGCTTTACCGTACCGTCCGGGTAACCGTCCACAATGCCGTACTTTTTCCCGGTGCAGACACAGGCTTTATCCTCATCACGGAGCCCGCCGTCATCGGAAAACCCGGTAACGCAAGGGCAGGATTCGTCATGGTCGCCCTTGCGGATGGCCCTCACCAGCATACGGATCATCTCCATGCGGGTGATGGGTTCGTCCGGCAGGAATTTTGTGCCGAAATCGTCCTTTTGGATGACTCCCGCAATGATGAGCGCCTCCACATGCTGCGCCGACCAATGACCGGCAATATCGGTGAAGTGAATAGTGACCTCACTTTCACTCGGCTCCGGCAGCTCCATGGTTCTGGCAACCAGGGCTGCAAACTCGCCTCTGGTGATGATCGCATCGGGGTGTACCAGACCATCGGGATAGCCGCTGATGACACCCTTGTCCGTAAGGATTTGAATGGCTTCCTCCGCCCAATGGCCTTTGGCATCCTCAAAATACCGGTTCACCGCATAGACGCTGCCCGCAAGCAAAGAAACCACCAAGCAGATTACGAGGATGATTCCGAGCGGTCGTTTCATTTTTTCGTTCATAGGTTACCTCCTACATCCCGCCCATGGCAGGCTGGCTTTGCTCCTGCCGAGGTTCGGGAGATTCCTGTTTCTGTGCGGCGGCCTGCCCCTGGGTGAGCGCCTGCTGGTAGGCGCCGAGGACCGCCTTGTCAAATTCCGCTTTGGCCTCTTTGGTGCATGGAAAGCAAATATCCTTGTACTCGCCGTTTCCGGCCTTATAGCTGGGCATGGAAATGAACAGCCCCTTGGAGCCCTCCATGACCTTGATGCCACGCACGGCAAAATCGCCGTGGACGTTGACCGAGGCGGTGGCCTTGCAGCTTCCCTCCGGGCGGATGGAGTGGATTTTCACATCGTACTTGGGAACGGCCGGTGTTGTATTCTTAGGCATGGTTTTTCCTCCTTCTCAAAATTTCCGGCATCTTTAACCGGCGTAGTTGAACATCTCTTTGATGCGCTGGACCAGGGTCGGCAGCACCGTTTCTCCGAACAAGGCGTAAAGCCCCGCGAGGAGCAGGGCGCCGAGGACGACAGCCAGCAGGATTTTGATGGCCGTGTCAATGTAGCCCTCCCCGGCATTGCCTGAGAGGATGTGCCTGCTGCGGAATGCGATGCTGGCGGCAGTATTCTTTACCGCCATGAGCTTGTGCGAAACTGCGGCTTTTGCCTTTTTGATAAAATGAACCATATGGTTTTCCTCCGTTCTATTGATTGGGGCATGAGAAAAGACAGCCGAGAGCTGCCTACATACTCATGCCCATGGTTTGGGTTTGCTCCGGTTCCTCAAAGCTGATTTTCTGGAATCCGAAACGGTCACAGTAGTGGTACTCGCTGCCCTGTGCGTCATAAAGCTCCACCACGTCGGACATGGACAAGGAGTGTCCGTTATAGCCGGGTGGGTGATTTACATTGCACCTTGCATAGATAACTTCGAGGTCGTTGGTGTCGAGCTGCCCATCATAAGCAATGCGGTAATCTTCGGGGGACGGCTCTCCGAACTGCCGCACCATTTCTTCATAAGGTATAAATTTCATGTGTATATCAACATCCGGTTTGAGCTGCCAGATGCGGACATTTTTCAGCGGAGCGGCGGTTTCTATGCCGCCCAGCCGTTCTCCGGCAAGAAGCCGCTCCATCACGCCATCTGTCCACTGCGGCGTTAGGGAGCGGCTTTTAAGCCAGATGGACAGCTCATCACTTTGGAAGATGCTGTCCACCACTGCTTTTTCTTTTTCTGTATAACCGGCCGGGTTTCCATAGTAGGAAATGAGGCCGTTTTTCAGGATGATCCCCGGCATGGCATCGCCTCCCTTACTGCATGGTCATCCCTCCCATTTCGGGGGTATCGCCTGCGGTTTGTGCCTGCCCCTGCAGCTCCATCAGCTTTTCCCTTGCCCAATCGGGCAGATGGCTGTCCGCCAGTACACCGATGAAATCACTCCGGTTCCACCGTGTTTTCTCGCCGTCGCTGAGATTGGTGGCAAAGACAGCCCTGCCTCTCGCATCGGCATGGGAACCGAAGCCCCCGGTACACAGCCAGAGCTGGTCATGGGGCGTCAGGCATTTTTCCTTGAGATTGTGCGGCGACAGCACCACCACCTTGCCCTCAAAATCCTGCTTTGCCGTATCGGGCAGGCAGTGGGTATGGTCAAACATCCCAAGACTCTGATATGCCCTGCGGTATTGGTTGACAAAGCCGTCCAGCACCGCGGGGTGGCTGTCCGCCACGAAAGAAGTACGGTAATCATCACCGAAGCCGTTTTTATCGGGCGGGATATAGGTCTGCTTCGCCCAAGATTTGTTGCCCTGGGAAAACCGGCCGTCATAATCCTTATGCTGAATGCTGTTAGCAAGGACATAGGCTACCCGGTGGTATCCGAATTCTTCGATGACGCTCCCGGCGCAGTCCGCTTTCAGCCGCATACCGTCAAAGTCACGGCGGATGGCCGTTTCAATGGCGTCCTTGCAGGCGATGTTTTCCTTGCGGCTTTCCTTCCAGTAATCCAGCTCGCCCAGCCGCTTGGCTTCCTCGCAGGAGTAAGGATAAACATAGGGGAATTCCTTATCTGCCATAGACGGTTTCCTCCTGCAAAATCAGCTCATCCAGCGCCGCAAGGCAGACGCCGCTTTGCGCCAGTACCGAAAGAATACCGGTCGGCACATCGGTGATATCCTGCTGGATGTCAGCCTTCGCCACCGTGATTTCACCGCTGTCCTCATCCGCATAGGCTTCCAGCTTGGTGCCCTTGGGAATGCCCGCTTCCTCCATCAGAAAGTCGGGAATGTGGATGCTCTGGCTCTCGTCCAGCAGATCATGGCAGAGGTAGCAGTCTGCCACCCACTCGGCGGGGCTGTTATCGCAGCCGCATTCCGCACCGGCTTCCGGCATTTTATCGCCGCAGTTATTGCAAAGGCCGCAGGCTTTAGCGAGGTGGACGGTCATATCGCTTGCCAGCTCGCTGAGTACAGTGATAACATTGGCAAGCTCCAGCGCCGTCAGTTCACCCTTATGGATGACACATACACCCTCGGCGGCAACCACCGAAAGGGTTCGGACATCGGTAAACCCGCAAGGCTGCTGGACATCCAGGGGAATTTGCAGGATCTGCTCTTTTTTCTTCTGATTATTTTTCATGGTCTGTTCCTCCTTCAAATACTTGCCCCTGATATGGGGCGGTTTTCCGGTTTTCGCCTTCCGGTCAGAGTTCAATCCCGCCGCCGTCAAATAAATTCATCTGAATCGGGGCATTGCTCATCTGTTCCTGCATATCGTAGTTGGCAATGAGGATTTCAGGAAACTGCGCCCCATTGTCATACCGCTGCTTGATATTGTTGATGCGGGTGTAGGAATCGATTTGAATACCCGGCGCATCGTACAAATCCCGGATAAATGCGCAGTCATTGTAGGACAGCAGGAATTTGCCCTCAATCCGCAGCAGTGCATCCCGCAGGCGGATGTGGTCTTTTTCCTTGAAACCGTCCTCGCCCACGTTCTTGTAATAACCCTCGGTTTCAAAGTACGGCGGGTCGCAGTAGAAAAAGCTGACGGGGCGGTCATACTGCCCGATCAGCTTCTCAAAGTCCTTGTTTTCGATGACTACCTTGGCAAGCCGCCTGTGGGCCTGCTCAATCAGCGGAAAGTTGGACCACATATCATGGGGCTGGCTGCCATAGCTTGTAAGCCCCGATGCGTAGCTGTAGCGGATGAGCTGGTAAAACCATGCTGCCTTTTGCACATCCGAGGCAGGGCTGTCACGGGCGAGGGTGTTTTTGACAAGGTCAAAATCCGCACGGGCATTGAGGACGTAACGCAGCGCATCCATGAGTTCCTCCGGCTTTTCCCGCACACAGCGGTACAGGTTGACCAGCAGGCCGTTAAAATCGTTATACACCTCAAAGTCATTGCCGGGAAACTTGTGAAACAGTATCCAGCCGCCCCCGCCGAATACCTCAATGTATCTCTCGTAGTAGAGGGGAAACAGGGTGACGATCAGCTCACGCAGGGATTTCTTGCCGCCGATCCACGACATAAAGCTGTTCAGGAGTCATCACCTCCCCCCAGCGGCAGGCGTATCTGCGTATCGTCAAACGCCGTGAGGGAACGCCTGAGACCTGTGATGGCGGCGCTGATTCCGCTGATGCGGTTTCTCATGTGCCGGATGGTCAGACGTACTTCTGCTTCGGTTTTTGCGTAGAAATAGCCGCTTTGGTCGCTGGCAATGGGGATACCCTCACGGCGCAGGGCGTTGACAAGGTCACGCAGCTCCTTGCCTGAAATGCGCAGTGCGTGTTCCAGCGTCCTGCTTATGACGGCATTTTCAGCACCATGGTGATAGCGGTGCAGATACTCTGCAAGCTGCTCCTTGAGCATCTTTGCCTCCTTTCCGGCCGTTTCCCCGGAAAGAAAGACAAGGCAAAAGAACGCAAAAAAACAGGGCCGCCTCCTGTTGGGGAAACGGCCTTGTTTTGATGTTGGGGTCTAAAAAAGCACAGACATATCTGCCTGTGCTACTTGATGACGCCGAACTCTCTTAAAACTGTCACGCAGTCCTTGGCGCCCTGGATGTACATATGCTGAATGTATTCGCCTAATAAAAGCTGCATGGCTTCAAAGTATGAGTCTGCGATCTGTTTCAGCTCATCATCATATTTTGGATGATCCTTTAACAGTATCGATGCCTCCACTTGCTGTTTCACAGCTTTCCGGACATCTGTATTGGACTCCGTCAGCTCCTTAAATGCCGCATCAAAGCGATCATCCAACGCAGTTTGCAGGGATTCCTTCCATAGATCCATCCTGTTCACCTCCTTCAAACACAACACAATGCCACAGTTTTTTAAAAATAGCTATCTAAAAAGCTATAAATTGTGGCCGAAAATTTGTCCCTGCTCCTGGGGTTCCTTGCTGAACTCACGAAAAAACTCCTTTTGGTTTCTGGCGATATAACCGCCTGTGCAGGGCTGCAAATTGAGGGTTTCAATCTCAGCTTTGCAGTAGGCGGCATAATCAAAGTGCATTCCCATTGGAGAGGAGGGATGTACAAATCCTCTTTTAGATGCCAAATCCTTGCCGAACTTTTCCCAATGCTGCTCGGAGGGAATAAAGCCATAGCAGTCAAGGTTTTGGGAGATATCCAATGCCTTATCCAGCCGGGTGCAGTCCTCCAGCTTCATGGCTGCCTGAAATCGCTCCTGGAAGAACGGCATGCCTTGCCCTTGTTCCTCCAGAACATATCCGAGGTTGTTTCCAGCCTGAATCAGTTCTTCCAAAGATTCATACTGGTCTGCAATGTCCCTAATGTTGCCCAGGCAGCATTCTGCCTCCAGTAAGACCGCACGGCTCCATTTTGTAATCCCTAATTCACCCATCGCAACCGACAGTTCATCCGGTTCGCCTGTGTTGATTTCATGGTCAGGCAGCTTTACCCATATACCTGACGGGCAGCTATGGGATGCCACCTTTATTTTGACGCCGGTGTTGCCGCCAGTCATTTGCTCCAGATTTTTGCCGGTATAGACTTCATGGCAGGAGTAGTGCTGTTCCACATAACCGCCTGATACAAACACACCGTTGTTTTTATCACGGATGCTACGGCCCCACTGGTTCAGATTAACGAAGAGAAGCTGAGAGGGGGTGGCCTGATGCTGGTGTGTGGCAATATATTTTCCGAGAGCCGCATCGTCGTTTACCCCATAATAAAGGGAGAAGCTGTCGAGCTGCTCAGTGAGGCTGATGAGATCGGCGGCGGTTTCGATGGACTCAAGCTGGGAGGAGCCCTCCACGAGATAACGCTCCCGAATTGACATTTTTGAAAACCTTTCATCAAGGAATGCCATTTCCTCGGCGGTGCCGGGCAGCTCTTTCCATGGTTAAGGGTATGGGTAGTCTTTCATGTGCTTTCACCTCATTTCCATATGTTGTCCGGGGTGCGGAAGACATTGTTCTACCGTCTGTCCTGCGGGAGAGTAGAGGATGCCATAATCGGTGCTGACCGCCTTGTTCTGCTCCATGAGCTTCTCTCCGTAACGGTAGAGGTTCTGGCTCTGGAGCAGTTCTTCCTTGAGCGGGATGGTGCATTTGGCAAGCTCTGCTTTCGCGTAATCCGCCGGGGAAGCGATTTCACGCAGGAGCCGGAATTCGCTGGCTTGGTAAGCAAGATCGAGTGCATTCTCCAGTGGAATATCCTCCGGGGCTGATTTCAGCATGGCCTTGCAGACAGAAGCCTCCGCTGTGCCATTCAGCTTTTGAAGCTGTTCCGCAAGCTCATTGACCAGATCGTAACCGCCACCGTCTGTTTCTTCCAGATGATCAGTAATTTTCTCCGTCAGCCAGGGAAGGGAGCAGTCCATGGCCGTGAACGAGCATTCTTTGGGTGATGCCGCTCCCGCTTTTTCAACCGCCCGATATAATTCCTCATCGGTGGCGGGCAGTTTCAGTAATGCGGTCAGGTCGTTGTCGTATTCAGGGTCATTAAAATATCCCTTGGTCACTCGGAGAAGCACGGTATAATCCGGCTTTTCCAAGGGGATAGCATCGCCGCTATGGTAGGTCTGTGAAATTTCGCCGTTCTGCAACACATATCCGTGAGGTGTGAACACCCCGCCTTCGCCCTCACGCATCTCCTTGCCGATTTTGCCGAAGTCCAGACATTCGTAGATTTCATCCGGCACATTTTCGAGCTTCGGCACAAAGTCGTTATCTGCATAAAATTTGCCGAAAGCTCTGTCGTCATGGGCTTCATAGACGAGCTGGCAGTCCTCTGTGCTGTGGGTCATGTTGATGAGACGGTCTACCCCGATAGGCGCATAGCTTGTTTGGATCGTATCCATCATGACCAGTCCCTCGAAACAGTCCTTTTCCCATTCGCTCAAGGAAGATAAACGATGGGCGAGATGATTCAGCTCATACAGATTCGTATTTGTGCTGATAAACTGCGGCAGATAGTCCAACTCGCAGTTTAAAATCTCCGAGGAATAAATGACACGCTCATCAGTGACACGGGCCTTGTCCAACGCATCCAGCAGTTCATATGGGGTTGCGGGAAGAGAAAGTGTTGCCGAGGTTTCCGCTCCAAACGAACCGGGACGGCTGATTTCTATTTCAAAAATACAGCCGTTTTTCACGCTGGATTCCTGTTGGTGTGAAGAATGGGAGGCATGAAGCGTATCCCAGCCATGCAAGGCGCCACTATGCATCATTTTTACTTGTTCGGCGGTAATACCGTGCCTCTCGTTGTAGCTGTTGACGATTTCCCGATTCGCTTTCCTATTTTCCGTGCTGAGTTCGGAGCGGCTGAAACCTGATTTTCCATATTCAATGCTCATGATCTCACCGTTTGCATTCATGAACAGGCATTGTTGGGGGAGTCTGTGTTTTGATTGCTTATCCAAGCTGCATCCCTCCCGTCTGCTGGCCTTCGCTTTGCGCTGAATCAGGACCGTCAAAGCTCTGCTTCCAACCTTCGTACATCGTTTCAAACATCTTATCGTTTTTGAGGGGGTAGTTTTGGACATTTGCCTTAGCCCACTCGTAGTAATTACCGAAATCCATGCCGCGCTCCAGCAGTATTTGGGCCGCTTCCGCATTGCCAATATTGATACAGCCGTGGAGCGCCCTGTAATTGTTGTGAGCAACCTCCATGCCCTGCTCCAGCAGATGGGTGACCGCCCAAGGACTCCGCTCGAAGGAGTGAATCACCTCGGCGGCAACTTCATTCGCGTGGATGCCTTTCTTCACAAGCTCCATAGCCGTGTGGTAGTCATCCTTCATGGCCGCTATTTGCAGCAGCCAAGGATTGGCGCCGCTGATCTGCTCCGGGGTGGCCTGTTTCAGCAGGATATTGGCAATATGCCTGTGTTCGTCAAAGGCGCGGGCAATGACATCACCATAGTACGTTGCAGGAAGATCGGCGACGCAGCGTTCGGCCTGTTCATAAAGCAGCCGCACCTTTGGGACATCGCCCATATTTACAGCGAGTGTACTTGCCTTGAGATATTTCTCGGCAGGGATATCCTTCGCATCGGCAAGCAGGAGCATGGTCATTTTTCGCCCAACTTCGCCCGGTCTGCCCGCCGCATGGAGCAGTAGATTGTCAGCTTGTTCCCGCACCTTTGGGTAGACCGCCTGAAACGCCGGAAGATTGCCATCCGTAATCGTCAGCACCGCCATGTCATAATCGCTGATTTTCAGAGGCCGCTCACCGACTTCGTTGACGAATTCGGTAATACTGCCCGTTACACGGCGCAGAAGCTGTTCCACTCCCGCGAATTCTTCCCGCAGCTTGTTGCGGTGTTCCACAAGGCTGTCGATCAGCAGCCGTTGTTCCTCCTGATTCAAATGCATTAGCATACCGCCGGAACTCTCTGGTTCTCCCAGCCGAATATATCTGGCATGAGTAGCTCTGTCGCCGTTGAACGCTTTTGTAATTGCGGAGGCGGTGAGATACATCCGGTCAAGGTCGCTTCCGGTTTCTCCGAGGGTTTTGCCGGTGATGAAGTTTTTTGTGATCTGCTTCTGATTTTGTTCGTCGTACCATTTCAGGTAGACATCCAGATAGACGCCCTCGCTGCCGCCGTAGTCAACGGTACAGAAAAATCCCGCATCTTTGGGGATTTCTTTGCCGTTTGCCCATTCGCGGTCAAGCAAAAAATATTCGTCAGGCAGATAGCCGGTGCTTTCAAGCCGCTGTTGAAGCTCGGCAAAGACCTCCTGCGCCGTGCGCTGGCCGACGCGCCGCACGGTTCCCGGTCTGTCGGGATTGGATTCCCATATATCGAAATCGATTGTTTTCAAGCTACATTCCTCCCATCGTCATGCCCTGTCCGGGCTGCTTATCCATGTTCATTTCCTGCTACATACCTAAATCCATTTCCATTCCACCGCGCATCTCAAAATACGCCTCCACTTCCGCATCTGTGGCGGAGGGGAACTCCTGTGGTTCCGCTTCACCCATCTGCATGGGTATGAGCTGGGGCAGGATCTGCTGTAAAAGTTCCTGATCCGGGCAGCGGTCTATAAACTCGCCCATCGTGTTCAGTATGAGGTTGTCCATGGTATCTGTGAGAATGATTTCTCTTGCATCCCTGTGCTGCATGATAAAGTTAGCGATGTTGGAGGGGGAGTGTTCAAACCAGTATTCACTCCGATATCCTTCATAGGGATAGACATAGCCCCTGACTAAATTATGACGCTCAAACATTTCTCCGATTTCCTTATTTGTCATAGCGTGCTCTCCTTTCGCAATATTGGGTGGTTATACAAAGACCGCCCCGTCGCACCATTTTTTCATGGCGTTATATAGCAAATGTACTTTGGTCTGGTCGGTTACGCTGCGCCATCCCGATGGCTTGAACTGCCTGAGACCATACTGGCGTTCCCCCTCGAAGTATGCGAGGATTCCGATGTCGGACGGAATCTCGCTGATGATTCTGGAGGCGAGGGCTTTCGGTACGCAGTAGTAATTTTCATTTCCGTGGAAGTTATGGCCGTTTACACTTTTGAAATCAGAATAGGTAATCTTGACCTCAAAACAAGTGACCATCATGCCTATTTTCCAGTTATGGCATCGCAGTACGCAGCCATGGCATTTCTGATCATCTTTATCTGTACCGCCATCCCGGAAACACCTTCCGGGCTCATGCATATATGCGGCCGTGCTCTGATCCCTCTCGGAAAACCGTTCCGCATCCAGAAGCCTGCAGAGGTATTCCTCATCCTCGTAATAATCCTCAAACCGGATGCTGTCCACGATTCCTGTGGGAGTCCACACTTCATCCGCCCACCGGATGGTTCTCTTATCCGTATTCAGCTTTGGACGATAGTGGTGGGTCAGTGCCTTGATCCGTTTTGTCAAATCTGTTTCCACTGTTCACCTCATCCCATACTCATCCCGCCGAGCGCCTGACAATCCTGCCTGGCGTCTGCAATGTCCAGCAAAGCATGATCCGCGCTGTCCCGCCTGAGTACATAACCTCCGGCTGTGTAAGCGCCGCCGTGATTGGAATAATACTCAATACCGATTTTCGCATAGTCCAGATAGGGCTGGACGCTCTCGTCAAAGGGCATCACACCTGTTTCCACAAGATAAGCTCCCAGCTCACGGTCTGTGCTCACCCAAGAAAGCAGAAGATACTGATCCAGCCGCTCTCCGATGGCGATTACATCATTCAGGCTGCTCACGGACTCGGCGTTCAAAGCGCCTTCAAATATGCGGCACTCGTCACGGTCTAAACTGCCGGTGAGTTCAGCGATCCGATTCAGTTTTTTGAACTGTTCAGGATCGTTTACATCCGCGTTCTTCAGATACTGCCCGATGCCCCATACATTGCTGACCGCCCCGACAATGCGGGTGGAGGCAACGTCATCGCTGATATTGTCCAGAGCGGCCCACGCCTCGCCAATCTCCGCAGGAGTGGCCGGCAGCGGCAGATACACGCCCTCATAATCATCAGCACGGGTCAGATGAAGTGTAATCATAGCTGCATTCCTCCCATCTCCATGCTCTGTGAATCATTTTGGCGGAGCAGTTCCTCCACAGCGGGCGTGCAGCCCCGGTATGCGATGTAGCCGTAATCGGTAAAGCTGCCGTTTTCATTTTGAATGCGGTTTTCCCCATACCCTTTGAAATCAATGTATTCCTCCAGATTCTCATCAAAATCGTAGCGGCCGGAGTCTATGATCATGTATCTGCCATAGTCCGTAGGGGTTTTAAGTCCAGGCACTACAGTGAATTCATAGAAATTATCCGCAAGCACCGCCACATCCTCCGGCGTTTTGGGCTGTGCCATCCGGGCAATGGCGTGAAAATCATCCCGCGCCTGTTCATCAAAACCTGTATAGCTCCTTGCCAGATTGTTCAGTGTGTACAGATGCTTGCACAGAGGATAGTCCTCTATGAAGATTTGATGGACCTGTTCACTCATGCCTTCGCTGTCCAGATGAGTGGCACAGGACTCAGGAGATTTCAGTCCCAGACGATTCATTGCCTTTTCAATCTCTACCTCCCAGCAGGGCAGATACAAATATTCATATTTGATGCCGCTGTGGTAATCGCCGGATTCCAGGGTAACGGTCGCCGCATCATCACTGCGCCAGTGGTATTCGGGAAACTGCTCACCGTTATATACCTGTTCCGGTGTGTTGCCGGTAGGATACAAAACGCCATAGGGTGTAACCGCGCCCTGATTGCTGCCAAAGAGCTTTCTGCCGATGGCGGCAAAATCCGTGTTTTTCATCTCATCCATCGGTATTGCAGTTCGGCGGCAGAGCTCATATCTCTGTCCGATAGCGGAAATATCGGTGAAGTCGGAAATCAGCGCATAGCAGTGGAGGTTGAAGGTGAGGTTGATGAGGTCTTTGACCTCTGTCAGCTTTTCGTGTTCCGCAGCAGCATAGAAAGTATTCAGCTCATCCTTATCAAAGCTGTCCATTCTCTTGGCAAGATATTGCACCTCATCGGCATTGACCAGCGTTCCAGCCAGAGCCTGCAAACCTCCATGACCATTCTGAACGGCATCGACCAGGCACAGCTTTTCGGTTGTGATGCCAACGCCGATTTTTTCCATTGCTTCCTGCAAATCCGGTTCGGTGGCAGGAAACTTAACGACCGCCGTGCGGTAGGAGGGGGTATCATGTTTCCGCAGCTTCATTTCTAACATCGGCTTTCCTCCTTTCTGTTTTTTCGATGGATTTTCTCCATATCAGTTCTGAGGCAGTCTCCCTCGGAGCTGTAGCATACAAATCCGTGGGAGGGATATGGGCAGTTGCCGCAGCTTTTGAACGGACCGCGGGGCCGCTCGTCTGGCGGTATCCTGCCTGCTGTCACAAGGCTATCCGAATCGTAACAGGCATTTTTCTTGTTTTTCTTGTATCGTACCAGCATGGTTCTCCTTTCCGTAAACGCAAAAAGAGCCGGAGAATAGAGACGATTTCACGTCCCGGTTCTCCGGCTCCTTGCTTTACATATTAAATTGTTGGGTTTGTCTTTCAAATGCCTCCTGCTTTTCCTGTGCGATCCGCTCCTGCAAACCGGGAACGGCTGAGTCAATTTGCTCACTCAATTTTTCAAGAAGCGTTGTCTGCTCATCTGTCAGCTCATAGTTACCGTCCAAGGTGTCCTGCACACAGCGGTACAGCTCGGTGAGTTGGTTATCATTGAATAAGCGCTTGGAGGAAATCAGTCCTGTTCTGCGGACAAAATCCTCTTTTGCGGCTTGGTAATTATTTAAGAAATATTCGCCTTGTGTATAACCGGTGCCCTCGGCATCATGACGCCATGTGGCAAACTGATATCCGTAGCGCCCTTTTTCCTTTCCTGCCAGCACTACGCCGTTAAAATCAGCAAGCAGGCGATAGGAAGCATTTCCGCTGTCAGATTTGAGAAACGGCGCCTTTTCCAGTAGAGAGGTGTATTCGTACACCATATCTGAAAAGGGCGCTACTTTGTGGTACAGCTCGCCTGCTTCGGTGGAGCGGAGGTCACCGGGGAATATGCACATATCTCCGCCGGACTGCACACGGCAGGCGGGGAGACCATTCAGCAGGATCGGCAGCGTATTCCTTTCCGGGGGAGCTGTTTGAATGCCATGCTCTGCAAGGACACGGGAAAGCTCCGTGAAAAAGTTTTTGTTCATATGGATTTCCTCCTTTTTTTGATGTGAACGCAAAAAGGGCGCTGACTTCAATCGGCTTTTAATCAGCCGTAAAATCAGCGCCCTTTGGCAGCTCCGGTTTGTTATTTGATTCGATTTTAGGTAGCGCCCTTTTTCATTTCGCTGTGCTCTAAAAAAGGGCGCCACTCCTGAATGCTTTACTTGCAGGTTTAAGTCCCGTCAGAGTGAAGCTTTTACCCCAATAAATCTACGAAAAAAGAGCTTCCACTTTTTAAAGCGAAAGCCCTTGAAAGGCGCGGATTTACTGGCTTTGAGACCAATAAATCTATATTACCTTTTGTTTTTGGTATACCCGACAGGAGTCGAACCTGCGGCCTTCAGAGTCGGAGTCTGACATCAATCGATGTAGTTGCAATGGGTTTGGGTGTATTTTCCCAAACCGTTTCCCAAAAAAGAAGAATAGTTGGACATTCTATGGTCATTGCGCTTGTTTTCTATGCAATTTTTATGCAGTTTCCGTCTTATGTCCCCAAGCATATGCTTGGGAAGGCGGGTAAGTTTAAAGGGATTGCAATGCATGGGCATGTTTGTGACACGGGGACCGGCACGGAGGTAATCAACTCCACTCCGGCGGGTGGTCTGCCCAGGGCGGTAGTCTTTGCTGGGGACTGACCCAAGGAGTTCTCTTGGGAATGCTTTATTCTCGCCATTTTAACAATCTCTATCATTCTATTTGCCAATATTCATTCCGATCAAATTCACGGCCTATATGCACCCCTTTATTTTTTAAAAGTCGTCTAATGTTTTGATTTCTTGCGAAGTCCCACCGCCAAGGCCGCCGCAATTGAGGTATTACATGGATAAGCAGCGCTGAAATATGATTTGCGAACCCTAAAGCTTCTCTTTCCAGCTCTGTATCCGTGAGAGAATCTATTATTATTTTCTCACTCCTGATTTCATCGAGTGGATAATCAATGTAAGATCTGGCGTAGTAATTATCACTGCCGACCAGATCGCCACTGTTCATGTAGTTCTTGATCTCTTGAAGCTTGTTGAAATAACTATCACAAATTGATTTCATAAAAATCTTTTCATCCATGTGTTTGGGCAAATAATTTGAGTCAACTTTGACCATACTGCCTAACCTGATATGGCTCTCAAGCACTTCAGTAAAGCGGTTTAGATGTTCTTCTGTTAGGAAAATATCCGACTCATACTCAAACCCACCTATTCTGCACAAAGAAATTATATACTGGTCGGATTCAAATAAAAAACTAATGTATTTCAAATGTTGTATTTTCAAAAGTTGACGACGTCTTGTTTCCGAAGAAACTATATTACCGAACAATACAATAAAAATCGAAGAGAAAAAAAATAATTTAATATCCCACAAACCATCATATAAAGTGTCGTATTTTTCTAATGAAAATCCTAAAATTAGAATAGCTGCTGAAAATACAATGGCTGAGAATACAACAATCCATAATTGTTTTGAATATATAAAAATCCTCTTAAATCCTCTCAGAAGGCGCCGATTTGCCAGCCATAGCTCTTGCCCTAAAATCCAGAAGGCATCCTTTGTGTTAATTTCATACCAACACCTATTGTATCTAACTTTCATGTTTTAACCCTCCCAATCAAGGCGTGAGCTGAAATCACCATCTTAGAAGAAATTTACCAAATACTATCATATTCACATTGCGGTTTCAACAAAATTGTAAATCCCTGATATTGTACTCCCCAAAAACGAAGAAGCTCGACTTTTTCGCCTGGCTAACAGTCTGCTTAGGGCGATGATCTTTGCTGTCGGTTGGCGGTGGTCTTTATACTAATTGCCTCTCATCCTATCTCCACTACCCAGAGCTGAGGGAATGTTAATCAAGAAAATATTTCTATAATTTCGTTAAATATGTTTACATTTTTTGTCCCTATGGTAATATACTATTGAGAGATCACCTTTGGGAATCTCTTAAAAGGAGGAATTGATATGTATTCAGACATCGTAAAAATCCTTTCATCTGATGATGATTCGACAAAGGGTAAATAGTTTTTTTAAATAGAGGACTGATCATCCTCTATTTATATGCCTTTGTTTTTTCAAGCACATTATTATAGTGTTCCTCTTCCATATGCATTTTCTCAACAAATCTGTCGTTCCACAAGTTATACAATTCTATAATATTTGTATAGTATTTGTCCTTTATGTCCTTGTTTAAAAGAGATATTTTAAAGTAAAGATATGTGATAGTGCCGATAAAAGTTTGGTGAAGGGACTGATACACGGTTTCTTCGTCGGCAATTTGAGAGTTAAAAAACATCGAAAAATATTCTAATCGGTTCAAAAGATCTATTTGAATTGTTTTACATTCATCTCTTAACTGCAGTGACAGCAGTTCATCAAACTGCTCATTAAGCTTATCTTTCACCTCCGAATCCGCGCAAAAAAGGTTGTCACTAATTCGGCTTTGGTGAATTGCTATTCTGGCTGTCATTAAATCTTCAATCTTAATCTGACTAGTATCAATCGCTTTCTCTATTTCTTCTATCTCGCTTTCAGTAAAAAAAGATTTCACTTCCGAAAAAGTGAATTGAAGATGTCCTTTTTTTCTTTCCATGTTAATTTTTTCGTGATATTTCTTGATTAGATCATTATTTTTATAGATAATCGTTATATAGTTAATTGAAGGCATGATCCTTAAAGCATATGTTTCTGCTAATTCAATGGCCTTGGATATATCTTCTTTTGAATTTTGTTGTACGAATTGTTTTTGAGAGTGCTTTGCAGTCGCATAAGCGGCTATAATGGATGATAATATCGCAATTATGATGGTACCAATACTTTCCACAGACATTTCACGCCCTCGCAAATATAATATAAATTCGGCAATTTATCCCGTATACATATAATACAACATAATCTTCCATTTTTCCACACTATTTTACAACCCCAAAAAACGAAAAAAGCCGGGTCTCCCCGGCTAATCTCGTTGATTAATATGATCGTCCAGCCGTTTATGGGCCGATGAAGCAGAGCCTTCTACCTTGCACAGCCTGCCTTCATGGTCCTTTATGCCGTCCTCGACCTTCTCGAATTTGGCGTTGTATCCAAGGAGGGCATCCAGTTTCGCATTGACCGTGCCTCTCCACTCGCCATCATCGGAGATCCGTTTTTCCCTTGTTGTCAGCCATCCTGACAGGCCGACAAAACAGCCTATGACGGTAATCATGATCGCTACTGTACCCCAATCCATCGGCCCCTCCTTTACTTGGTTGCCCTTATTGTCATTGCGGCGACTTCCTCCCGAGTAGCATAGCCTCCGGGACGGCTTCCGTCGGTAATTCCCTTTTGCTTGGCCTCCTGAAGTTCTTTCTCTGCCCATGCGGACGGTTTAGAATCCTTGCCCGCTAAAACTTCCTTGATTAATTCCAGTGTTTCTTCTTTTGTCAAATCTCTTTCCTCCTGTTCTCCGGCCACAAAGGCCCGTAAGAGTGACAGCGGATCAATCCAGCCTTTATTTGCCGCCGGGAAGCTCCGGCACACCCCGAAATGCAGGTGGGGACCTGTACTGTCCCCGGTGCTTCCCACCGTGCCAATCTGTTGCCCGGCTTTGACGGTTTGTCCCGCCCTGACGCTTCTGGCAAGCAGGTGGGCATAGAGGGTGTAGTGACCGTTATGGGATATGACTATGTAATTTCCATAGCCTCTTCTATTATCCTGCATTTTGGATACGGCTACCTGCCCATCGCCGACCGCATAAATTGGAGTGCCGGCCGGAGCTGCGTAGTCAATGCCGTCGTGCATGCGGTGGACCTTTAAAACCGGATGGAGCCGCATACCGAAAAGCGCCCCGCCCGTTATCCTGGATAGGTCCATCCCGCGGATTGGCAGCGCTTTAATCTCCATTTTCTCCATCCTCCTCGATGGTCCCGTAAATGTTGGTAACAGAGTGATATGTATCGTTGCCGGTACCGGAGTCCACCAATCCCTCGGCGATTATGTAGGCCAGCACTGCGGCGCCCGCCATGATGATACTGGCTACCTGCTCAATGCTGCCGGCGTCCGCTCCTCTGGCGGTCATGATGAGCGTCACGAACGATACCACGGCCAGCCAAAATTTCCGGCTGGTCAATTTGATTTTAAAGTGATTCCAATCGAATTTCATTCCTCTTCTCCCTTCTTTGTTTCCGCTTTCTTAATCATGGAAAGCGCCCATAATTCACCCGTAGTGAAAGCAAACCAACATCCCACCAACACAGTCGGCTCGTTGCCGGTATGCCAGAACACCATTAAAATAGCGACCGTAAACGCCACATTGAGCGTCACGATCGCCGTTACGATCTTCTTGCTAAATTTCAAATGCTATCACCCCCATAAAAAATAGCGCCTACGCGCCCAACCAAAAAGAACCCTTGGGTTCCAACCTCATGTGTGTTATGCTGTTTTCATCTCATCAAGGAGGAAAACTACTATGGGACTTTCTATTTCCGTAATTATAATTATAGTCGTGGGCATTGCCGTTACTATCGGTTTGGTACAGGTGTTTAAATAAATTGTTCTATTTCCGCCCGGTACGGCTCCGGGATAGCCGCCAACTCCACCCTGCCCAACCGAAGCAGGAAGCCATATAGTCGTAACACTCTTTCGTCCACTCTACACCTCCAAACCCAGCTGCAGGGACGCCAGATCGGCGACGAGTTGTTCTAACTCCTCGATCCGTTCGTCCGGTGACTTCTCTTCCATTCGCTCCTCTTCCTCGGGCGGTTCACTAAAAGTCCCATCCTCCGGATTATAGACCATCCGCTGCCTTACGGTGTCCGGCGCCTCCACGCATTTAGAGGCGAAAGCTTCCCCATACCAGTAAGCCGGGCCCTTTGCATAGGTGGCTTCCGGGAGGATTTCCCTAACTACATTGTTTTCCAATCTGACTATTTTCATATTTCCCTCCTACCCTCCTATACGTAAATAAAGACTGCACCATCGGCACCTCGGCTTGAGGTGGCTGTATATGTCGTATTGCCACCCGAGGAGGTGACCAGCGAGCAACCGCCGCCGCCGCTCCCCGGACTTGTTGCATGGTTGTTGTTGCTCACGCTCTGATTAATCCGTAAAGACACTTGCCCGGAGCCACTAACAAGCCCATCTTCAAGCTTTGCTCCTATTTGATCCGTTCCGAACGTAGTGCCAGCCGAGTCGGTGGTGGCGCCCGCATTCCCTCCTGCGCCCAGCCTCCGCAGCCCGTCAAAAGGGTTTATAGCACAGGTGGCAATAGTCCGCCCAGGGATGTTGGTAGAATTGTAGTTACCAGTAGGCAATCTAAGCTCTCCTTTTGAAGGCGCGACAAGGGTTCCGCCGCCATAGTCTGATCTTAACGAGTCAGTTCCCTGCCCTCCACTTTGCCCGGAAGAGGAAGAGATAACTGCTCGGCCCCCCAATCCTCCATCAACCACAGTTCCATCAAAGGCGGAGCTCCCCCCGTCGTTTCCATCGACACCACTATAGTTTGACGAATTTGACAAAGTAGTAACGCTTAAACCTCCTTGCCCAACCACTACGGCATATTTTTGTCCAGGAACAACTTCTATAATGACGTTTGCAGAATAGCCGGAGGAGCCCCCTCCCGCAATAGCTGTAGTTCCGGTGCCGGGGGCTCTTTTTACAGCAGCTCCACCGCCACCCGCGCCAATGATATGTACGCCTATTTTGTACGGTTGTCCGTTGTTCAGGTCCGGAGCTGTCCGTTCATAGACTCCAGCGGCTGTATAAGCTTGGAGTAGCTTGTATTTCGGCACGCTCGGCCTCACCAACGGCCCGAGCATTCTGAGCGCTTTGTCTGGCACTGCATCATCCCCGACCAATCCGTATAGCTCCGCCGTGTCATCGGTGAACATGGCTGCTTTGTTATATAGCGTCCCGATCTCGGTAATTACCCCCGGTTCCGGTATCAAGTCCACCACGTTAGGCTGACCTGGCACCGGATGCATCTTATAGCGATTCGGAAATTCCACTATCCTGTCTTTCATATCCGGATCACCGCCCGGCCGTATTTCTTGGCATCCGAAAGGAGTTTTTCGGCGGTGGGAATATCTATAATAATTTCTTCCCCTATAGGGTTATGGTAGTACCCCCCCCCGATGGTATTTTCTGGTATTTTCGAGGGTCTTTTGTTATGAGTTCTTTTTTCATATGTACCTCCTAAACATAGATAAACACTGCGCCGTCTGCGCCGCTTGCTGGGTATGCGATTCCGCTGCCTCCACCCGTTGTGTGCAATCTTATGCCAGCGGATCCGCCGCCGCACCCTGGGCTTGTTGGAGTGGTAGCGACTGCATCCAGATTAAGCGTTTTTATAATTGCTCCGGAGCTGGCCATTAGACCGTCCGGCATAATTCTTCCAGGTTGAGCGGCACCAGGACTTCCTTCACTATTACCATTTACGCCCCCACCTGCTGATAAATAACGGAGCCCTCCAAGTGTGTTTACAGTATCTGAAAAAATGCTCGATCCTCTCTGTCCTCCGTTGGATCCGTCTGGAGTTCCGAGCCCAGTTAGCTCACCTAAAGCAGGAGCAAAGGCCGTTGTTCCCCTGCTTGAAGGTTGTGCGTCAGATCCCTGTCCTCCGTCAGCTCCACGTGTAAAATGGTTATTGCCTCCGCCATCGGTATATCCTCCCTCACCACCCGGCGCAACGATTCCATTAAAAGCAGAGCTGCCGCCCATCTCGCCATTTGGCCCCTTACCGCCGGTAATAATTTCCGCAACTCCGCCTTTTCCGACAACCACAGAGTACGTTTGGCCTGGAACGACCTCCACAATTATGGTTTCGGTATATCCCGACGCTCCCCCCGACGCTCGATAATTCATCGAACCGGAAGTGGACGTGGAAGCGAGTTTAAAGCCAGCTCCTGCGCCACCTGCTCCAATAATGTAAACGCCTATGGTATAAGGACGCCCGTTGAACAGATCAGGCGCCGTCCATGTGTATGTACCGGCCTCCGTGTAGGACTGGAGCAGCTTATATCTCGGCACCTTGAGCTTGTCCGCAATGCGACCAAGAGCTTTATCCACCACAGCTTCTTCTTCGGATAGGCCGAGCAATCCGGCAGTCTCGTCATTTAATTGCGTAGCCTTATTGTACGGTGTACCCTCTTCCGTCACCTCCCCCGGCTCCAGCGTTATATCATACACACCAGGCTGTCCGTCCACCGGCGTCAGCCGAAATCTGTTCGGGAACTGCACAACTCTGTCCCTCATGGCAAAATCACCTCCTGGCCGCTAAAAAAGGTCCCTGAGTAGCGAAACCCTGTAATCATCTGGTGTAATAACGTGTCTATATTCCTAATGTTCTGTTCCAGGCTGTTGGCATCGGTCCAGTCCAGGCGGCCCCAATACCGGATATCCGGACTCCCCGGCATCTTGTGGTAGGCGTCCAGGAGTGTGTTCACGTTATCCCGAATCCGGTCGATTTCAGTTAGGCGGTGCGGAAAATAGCCCATAACCCAATCGGTTCTCGCTTGGATGCTAACGGGGTAGCCGTAGGCGTTTAGGCGCTCAGCCAGGATTACACAATTCCGCTCGATGCGATTATAGTCATAAGCATTTATGGCCCCCTTGATAACCTTGGTGCGGCAGACCAGCTGCTCGCCGTCTTTAGTCCCCAGCGGCCCGTCACTGGCCCAGAGCTCTTGACTCCCTCCGAAAAACCAATACAACCTCTGTTCTTCGGTAAGAGACTCAATGCCGTGTTCCCGGATCTGATCTGCCAGAGATGCTATGTAATTAGCATCCGCCCGGGTGCGGTCTGTTGCGGGGCTTTCCCATATTTTTCGTCTGGCCATGTTAGTATCCTATTGCGATGTAGAATCCGGTACGGGTGCTGGAGCCGCCGGTGTAGACTTCGAAGCCTTCTTTTTGCCAGTTTTGGACTCCGTAAGGGTTAGCATGCGAATCAGTGGTTCCCGCCACTGCGCAGCATTCCGTCGGGAAGGGCGTTGGAAAGTAAATTATATCCCTGTTATTGGCATTAACAAACCGTCCCCATTGAATGATAATCCCTCCCAAATTCACCCAGCCATTCGGAGCTTTCAGGGACTGGATATTCGCAATCTTCAGCGCCTCATCCACCACAGCATCATTGCCAGAGAGCCCGTAAAGAGCCGCCGTCTCCGGAGATAACGCCCGGGCCACCCGCAGGGCCTCGCCGACGTTGGCATCGTCGCCATGCAGGTCGTACAGGGCTTGCAATGATTCAGATATGTCGAAGTCCTCGGCGTTGAGGGTGTCGAGCTTTGCCAGTCTCGCTTCGATCTCTGCGCCGCTGTAGGGTAATTCGTATTGTTCGCTCATTTACTTCACCGCCTTTCCTACTATCCTGATATCTGCCAAGAATCCCCCGGCCAGGTTAATATCCATGGATTCAATAATCCCCTCCACCTGCCGGTTGTTCATACTGTCCATTACTTTCATCTGCCCTGGTTCTTCATTACCCAGCGCAATCGGCCCCTCGCCCTGGTATCGGTTCTGGTAATAGTCATGGACCCGATCCGCCACGGCCTGGGCGTTGCTGTTGCTTACCAGGGTAGCCTCTTCGATCTTGAGCACATTGGCCTTTTCACCCGCCGGCATCTCTGGGAGGTAGGTCCCATACACCTGGGCGCTGTCTGTATAAGTCTTGCCGGATAGCACCACCGTACCTGTGGAGGAAACTGTTATCTTGGCATAATTAGCATTGCTGGCCACGATAGTACCGCCGGTGATCGTCAAGCTGTGCATGGGTGCGCCGAAGGCTATCTCGTAGGTGCCAGGAGGTCTATCCTCGTTTAATAACTCCTGGATCTCATTCACAGCCTTATAGTTATGCGCGAGCACTTCCACGCCCGTTACCAGGGAGCGCAGTTTTAACGTGTGGCCGCTTAACTTCCTTGCATAGGGTATTTCCCCTCCCGATACCGTTGGCGCCGGGTATAGCTTAATTTTGTTGTCCCTGGAGCAATCTACGATGGCCCCTATCGCAAAAGCAAACTGCTGAGCTGCCTCTCTGTGGGTGCAGATCGGGATCCATCCCGAAAGATTTATCCCGTAGAAACTTTCATCCAGTTCATATTCCACTCCTGCCGACGTCATAATTTCATCACAAATTACGAGAGCCGGAACATCAACGTACATTCCACCTCTAAACTCCGTCTGGTCCAATATGCCGATCAGATCGATGCAGCTCATGTTTGTCGTTCTGTCTGTATCGCTTTCTGGCTCTTCCAAATAGAACGTGCCCATACCTTTTCTCACACCATCCACGATCTCAACTACCTCGACCTGCTGCTTCTTCTGTAAGAGCGAATAGATCCCCTGCGGGTCCAGGATGGAAAAATCGCTTGTATGGATCCGGAAATCCAGCGTATTAATCGACAGCTCCGCGGAGAGTGGGTCAATCTCTTCAAGCATGCTGGCCGATAGGATAGAGCCGCCACCAAACACCTTCAGAGCACCGTATTTTATCTCGGTCAGCTTTAAGTACCTGTAAGGAACGCTGGTACTGGAAAAGGTGATCACAATTCGCCTGTAATTCTCCACCTGCCCCTCGGCGAAGTAATGCGCGGAATCCGGATGGTAGTCCTGATCCAGCAGCAGGGAGTCGGTGCTATCGTACCACTTTACATTTAGATAGGCGGGAAAGTCACCCTCCGGAGCGAAAAAGAACGTAAGCCCTAAAGAACTATGATTCTCGGTAAATGCGATCTCCAGAACCGGCGGAACAGAAAAGGCCCCGGCGCTGTCACTCATGGACAGGGACCAAAGCCCAAAATTCTTCGCTTCCGGTTCGTCCGGAAACAGCTTGAAAGTTCCATCCAGAACAAACTGGTTATGCTCACCGGTGCCGTACTTCTCCACCTGCAAATCATTTTCCTTCAGCTGGTCGATATCCACAAAAGGTTGTTTGTCGGTGGAGGCAGGGGAACTGTCCTGTTTGGCCGTCACGTCGAACAGGCCATATGATATTTCTGTGCTTGTACTCATAAGATCACTTCCTTGCTGGGGATTTGGCTATAAAGTTTACGGTGAGGTTCTTCCAGTAGTTTTTGGCGTTTTGAATTTTGCGGACCTCGTCGCCTACATTGGCAAAATACGCCGTGAAGGTGTAATCTCCGGCCTCGTCCGGGACCGTCACGGTATGGAACTCTACCGGCTCCGTGAGCTTATCCCAGAGCCGGGCGTATTCCTCCGTGTCAGTTGTGGATCCCAGCTGAAGCTGATAATTAAAATACACCCCGATCAGTTCCCGCAGGAGATCCCCGAGTTCGCTTCTGTCCGCAAATTTATCCAAGAAGTCCGCCCGGCGTTTAATGGACACCACCGGGATGTTGTAAGTAATTCCGTCGATCTTTATCATGCCGGTGCCCCCTTGATCAGATTTTTACCTCTGCGGTTATTCTCCTTGTCAATGTGAGGCTTCATGACACGGATTAGCTGGGCCATGGTGCCCTCGAATCGGACAGTTGTTTCCCCTCCGAAATCAAGCCCTTCCAACTCTTCCTGCATAATCTGCCGGATTAGTCCTTCCGGCGCTTCTATATTCCGGCCATGCTTCTGGTCACCCAGGACAGCAAGGAATTCGCTGTTGGGCGGGATTACGGCGCCGGTGGCAAGTTTGGGGATCTGCGGCGGAACGATCTTCGGAATGTTAAAACCGAATGTTTTTCCACCAATTCCCGGAACCCAGTCCGGAACATCGAACGACAACCTATTCATGGAATCAATTACGGCGTTCAGCCCCTTGGCCACTGCCCGAACCAGCGCATTAATCAGTTCAATGACCAGATTCACATTGCCCTTTACAATACCGCTAAACGCATCGAAAACGCCCGCGAAGATCTTTTTTATCCCTTCCCAGGCAAGCTTCCAGTCTCCCGTGAACACGCCTGTCAGGAACTCGATAAGCCCTGACAGAGCTGTTTTCATACCAGTGATTACCTGATCGTAGGAACCATACCATTCAAGCCACTTGCTAATAGCGCTGGCCACGAATTTCTTTATGGCCTCCACGGCATCTTTCCCGAGAATAAAAACAAAAACCGACTCGATTATCTTTCCGAGACCCTCAAGGATAGTGCGCAGGCCTTCAAGCATCATCCTGGTGCCCTCGGCAGCCATCTCAAAATCGCCGGACAAGAAGCCAACAACCCATGTAATCAGACCATCGAGAAACTTAATGGCACCGCTTAGCATGTCAAAAGCCCCAGCCAGCGCCAGAATAATCGCCGGGATGAGATGGAATTTCAGAAAATGGCCCAGGATCTCGCCCAGGAAAGAAAACAACTTTTTTAATCCAGGAGATTCGGCAAAATCGATAACAGTTTGTTTGAGCCTTTCCCACGACTCTCTCAATATGTCCGTGTAGGGCGCGAGTTCCTTTAGGTACTCCTTTACCCGATTGAGGAAATCCTCGATTTTAGAGGATTTCACAATGTCATCTCCAATTTCCAGATCCTCAAGCATTCCGAACGGGCTGTTACCAGCCCCCACACCGGCTCCTTCCAGTCCCGCGGGAGGTTCCGCCAATACGTTGAGTTCATCGAACCCCGCCAATGCCTTATGCGCTTTCTTGGCGGCTTTGGCCTGCTCGTCCAGCGCGTCGTTCGCGCTGTCTGTTGCCTTCTCCAAATCCGTCTGCGCCGATACGCCCCCAGCGATTACCGGAGCCAGATTTCCCTCAACCTTCAGGCCCAGTAAGTTGGCCAGAGACTTCAAAGCTGCCGTAGCCCATAAAGCCAGGTTACCCAAGGCATTTATCATCGGTTGTAATCCCGCCGTTACGAACATGCCGGCATAGGCAACCAGATCCTTAAAGGCCTGCCCCAGTCTGGGAAGCGAGAAACCGCTAATCTGCGCAACGGTTGTACCATATTGCTCTGTAGCTTGCTCAAGAATAGCGAGGACCCTTATCTGCTGTTGTTGCTGGTAGGTAAGGCTCTCCCACTTTGCGCCTTTCGCAACCTGCTCAAACGCCTTAGTTGTCTTTATCATCGCTACTGGGACATTTATTCCCAATGCTTCTATCGCTTCGGTGTTTCCCAGAATACCGCTACGGATACGTTCATTCACGTCCTCCATGGTCCGGCCCGTCTTGGAGCGGATAACGGCAGCGGCCTTCATGACGGCTATGGTTACTTTGGCGTTTTCCTCTGTGTCTTTGGTAATTCCTTTAAAGAGATTACCATAAGCCATTGCGTACTCGTAGGCGGTGCTCGTTGCCATACCCATGGCCATCGCCTGGTTTTCCGCAAAATCGGTTATATATTTACTCGATTCCCGGAAGAGCTCATTGGTTCGCTGAACTGAGTTCCGAAGAACCGCATACGCTTCCATTGAAGCCTTGCTGAAATTTACGATAGCCCTCACGCTTAAGGCAAGCCCTGCCGCCACCGCTAAACCTTTGAGGGATTTGGTTATTCCGGCAAGTCCTTTATTTATCTGCTTTGTCCCTGCATTAAATCCCTTGGTGTCGACTCTGGTGTTAATGCGTATGCTTCCATCATATCCTGCTGCCATCTAACCCCTCCTTTCTTTGCAATGGAAAAGCACGCCATTTCTGACGTGCCCTTCCAAACTATCTCTGGTTATTGAAATTACTACAGCTTTTTATCTGTAATCTGGACTTCCATCCTTTTCAAGTCCTCTACTGATAAGAAGATCATTGTCCCAAGGTCTGCCAGCGTGTCTTGATAGCTCTTCTGCTTGTCCACTTCGTTGTATCTTGCATACAGCTCTAACATCACATTAAGTGCCCCGTTATACCTCCTAATCTTCTCAATCAGCTGTTGGGCCTCCTTATTATCCGGGATATCCGAATGCTGCGGCCTTGACTTCTCTTTCCGCTCAGGCCGGAGCATGGGAACAGTCGGGACAGTTCCCTCAAACAAAGTCATGGCGTTCGGATAGCGAATCTGCTTAGCGAACTTCTCACAGCCTGACCGGGTAATCAGAATTAGCGACGAAACGAGGTTCCGACTGTCCATGCTTGGGTTTTCCTCTTTGAATCTCCGAAGCTCCTCTTTTTCAACGAAGAAATAGTCCTCTCCCTCCACAAAGATACTGTCTTTTCCTCGGATATACCATCGCAGTGTATTCTTGGTTACCCCTGTCACTCTTTCGATATCACGTATGGTCACTACCGGAATACCTTTATAGGTTCTGACCATCGGCGTGACCGGCTTTGCCAGCTCTGTCGGAAACTTTACCTTAGATTGTGCCCTAAAATAGGTATCCACCAGTTTGCGCTGTACCTGCCAAGCCAGCTTGTCGGTGAAGGACTTGACAAGCATTAGGTAGCCGGATTCGGTGAGAAGGGTGACTCCTCTCGTTGGAATTATAAAAGTACGCTTTTCGTACTTTTCAGTATTTTCAACGGTTGCAAGAAAGTAATCGACCCCTTCGGTGAAATGGCCGCGGTTTTTAGAAAAGGCTCTTTTCGCCGTCCCCTCCGGTCTACCATGAACTCTATCAATGTCCTTAAAGGTTACTACTCTCTGGCCTTTGTATTCTTTCACTTGTACGGCCTGATTGTTAATTTGAATATTCTTCATCACCATGCCCTCCTTTAACTTCACTACTTCTTGCCAAAAGCCCGTAATAAATTCCTTCGCTTTCGGACTATCTGCTTTGTCAAGCGATTCCATCCTCATATTTTGGATTTCTTCCATACTGTAGTTTTCAGCAAAATAGGGCACTTGCTCTGCCAATTGCAGCAGAATTCTTTGCTTTTGCATAAAAATACCTCCTGTTGATAACACACAAGAGGCATGGTATAATAGATTTACCGTACCACTTGTGGTTGGTGAGCATAGAGCGCTTGTATTCTTTTGCGGGAATAGCGCTCTATTCTTTTACTTCATCATCGAAATGATTTATCAGCACGCTACGTATAACATCCTCAATGATGTTCCTCGGAGCTCCGCGATAGTCAATTCTATAACTAAACAAATAATCGTCAAGGAGCTCCATGATATTCTTTGTAAAGAATTTTATTTGTGCCTCCATGGGCAATCCTTGGATTTCTTCCGCGTTTTGAGCTTCACTCTTAAAATAATGCGTCAATAGTTCTTCCAAAATATCGTTAGCATCAACTCCTCTATCAACTGCATTTTTCTTTAGTGCGTCCAATAAGTTCTTTTCGATGGTTGTGCGAAAAGCTGTTCTCACTTTTTCACCTCCTTATGATCACAAGAATATCATTTCATGATCATAAAGTCAAGAGGCATTTTAAAATTTTTCCGAGAGAAAAGCACCCTGTTTCCAGAGTGCTTTCAACTTCTATTATGACGTCGGATTGAACGCTTTTAATGTATCAAGCTTGTTTAAAAAGCATCTACTCCCATGTATTTGTAGGATGCCACCTCGCCATCTTCTCCGATTCCCATGGCCTTAAACTTCCAAGTCCCTCCCGCTTCCCAATTGTTAATATTGTCAAACGCGGTTCCTATTTGATTACCGTCTGCATCGTAGAGGTTGAATGTAACTTGGGCATATGATAGGTCTCTACTTTTATTATTTTTCAGCGTGCCGCGGATATAAAACGCAAAAGAGTCCTTCTCGGTAGTAAAATCACCCACGACTTCATAATCTTCAACCGACGCAGAACCCTCCGATGTTGAACCTTCACCCTGCGTATCTGATGCGACGTTCCCATCAACAGGTATCTGGGGGTTATTATTTTCAGAGTCGCCGCCGCCAGCCAAGGCCCCAATGACCCCGAGTGCAACTACTACGATTATTGCAATCAGGCATCCTTTGCCTCGTTTCTTTTTCGCCGTCATGTCTTTCCCGTTTACACTTCTGGTCTTCACGGCCTCAATAATCTCTTTAGCTCTCGCCTCGTCATTGTCGTCTACCGTTGGAAAGTCCTTTGCCTTCGTTTTGCATACTGAACATTTTTTCTCGTCGTCCGTTAGCTTGTTGCCACAATTGGTGCAAATCTTCATAACCTTCCACCTCCTTAATGAGAATATGGTAACATATTCCAATACTGGACGCAACCATTATTCTCCGTTTAGCAGGCGCATAAACTTATCCTCAACAGTTTTTTGCTCCGGTGAGATGTATTGCGGCAGTTCCAAGGTCTCGCGGAGCGAGTTATAAACTTGTTCCTCTTCTTTTGTCAGTTTGCCCTCCAGCCGCTTTCTCCTGAGATCGATCATCTGCATGAAAAAGCAATCTTTATCGAGATCCAAAAACATGTAGGTGAATTTCCACCAATGCAAGTAGTCGATCTCTTCCAGGTCGACGTTGTGGCTCTGTTTAATGGCGCTATAGATGTATTTTGCGTCCTTCTCAAAGCTGTACAGCCTGCCCACGCCTTCGCCGTCAAACTCGGATCCCTCAGCGTCTTCGCCGCAATTCAAAAACTTTAATCCCAGCCGACAGGCCTCCTGTTGGTTATCCGGAATTTCCTTATAGAGCAGCTGCAACATGACGCCATGTTTTTCATGGATGACCAACTCCGGATCCTCATAAGCCAAGATGGCAGAGAGGCACGTCCGGAAATCTGTGTCCAGATCATAAATATCGCCGTCGATTTCCACCGCCTCCGGGAGCTGATCAATCAGAATGTTCATTACTTCATTACCTTGCCGGCAGCTCTTCTCTGGGCTCTGTTGCCTGCATACTTTTCAATCTTTCCGGCACGGGCATTCTGGATGTACGGGGTCACACCAGCGAAGAATTGCTCAAACATGTTCAAGGTATTGGAGCTGCCAAAAGCTCTCTCGCTTGCCCCTTTCCCAAAGACCTGATCAATCCGCCCCCTAAGATACTTGCAGATTTCTCTGAGCAGCTTCAGGCCCTCGCCTATATTCGAAGGAAGGCCGTAAGAGTCAACCCCTTCATTCTTCTCAATCTCCTGCAGCCTTTTCTCAAAGTCCTTTTCTGCCCGTTCAAAATCCGCAATAAGGCCGTAAAGTTCTTCCACGAAACCGATGTCGTGAGGGTCGAATTCAATAACCCTGCTTTCATCCTCGTTAATGGCCAGCCTTACTTTCCTATCGTCAATGCGAATACTCTGCATTTATTTGCCCTCCTTAAAAACAGACAGCCCCACCTTTCGGCAGGGCGTATCTTTGTTAATCATCTTCACCTGCTGCGGTGAAAGTCTTTGTAGCCGGATTAAAGGTCCCCAAAATCGGGTCACCGATCAAATTGATCGTAAAGTTCAGCTTTGCCGATTCTCCGCCAGGGCCGCCGAAATCGTCCACTTGGATGGAGCAGTCGTTCATCTCTGCCGGGTAAGCTCCATCCTCCGGATCATCGTACAGGTAGACGATACAGACCTTGCCCCTGGCCTCGCCCAGCACTTTTCGCTTTCTCCGGATATCGTCTACATAGTCGAATACTTCATCGCCTTTTATGGCCGTCATGGGCGTGGGGATATTGACCTGATAGCCCTCTACATCAGTAGTGCCACTATCCTGGTGAATGTAGGTCTCTTCGCTGGTTTTCGGATTATATGCCACGGTCTGATCCGTCACGCCCGGTCCAATCAGGCTCCATGTAGGAGTTGCGCTGACGCCGGTATCCAGGAACGAGGCCACCTGACTTCTCTTAATTTTTCCCATAGATTATTTTCTCCTTTTCTGTATGGTAAGTTTGATTTGTACCTGGTAAAGACCCGCGCCATCTTGATCTACATCGAAAAGCATCCCGTTAAACGCTTCCAGTCTCTCGGTCTCATATCTGCCCGGTAGCTCCGGAAGGTTTCCTTCGTCATTCTGGTCATCTAACCAATCCGAGAAGTCCTCCAGGAAGTCATGCGTATCCTGGCGATCCGCCTCATCAGCAGCGGCTTCTTTCGCCAGAAACATATAGTCGTTCTCATAGGTCTTATTGCCTGCGATGTCTGTTACAACTTTTCCATTTCCGGTAGGCGCCAGAGCATAACTGGACGGTTCCTTGTCTATTTGGTCGGTCTTCACTGTGGGAATTTTCTTCAATTCATCGATGCCCTCATAGGACTCTATGAAAGTCTGTAATGCTTTTAAAATACTCACTTAGCCCCACCTCCTGCAATCTTCCGGGCACCCTCCAGAATCTGGTTCTTATGATTAGCTTTCATGCGCTCGAACCAGAAGGGGCCACTTCGTGGTTTACCTTTATGGAATGTCAGATCAATGTCTGTAAGCTCTTTCGGCGCCCTGCCAACCATCAACCTTGCCATAGTAGAGATAGCGGGCATACGGGCCATTCCAGATCACTTCGCCACTTCCGGGAATGGTGCCCAGGATGCCGAGCTTTTCCAGCATCCCGCTCTGGAACGGCAGATATGGGCTTGATAGCCGCAGAACTTCGGTGTCGATATAGGCTTGAGCGGCATCATACTGGCCCTGCCAGTTCGGAGCAAAGTCAAGATTCCATTTCAGTTCTACATTGCCGGCCTTGGATTTTATCACTGCGCCCCGTGGCGTTTCAATCTTCATTTGCCGCTCACCTCAAAATGACTCATCCCACCCCCATAGTTCCGAGTGTCGACGTTACTGATCACCAGGACGTCGTCAAACTGCCTTGCAAGCTCACTGGACGACTTCACAACCTCGTAGTCAATTTCCCCCAGGATAACGGTGTCGCCGCTCTGAAGAGTCCAGGAACCGGCCTTATCTTCCAGGGCTGCCCATTCCTTGGGCTTCGTGTAACCCGGTATAGACATCGGAATCATCAACATCAGCCCATCAGCCGAAGAAACGCCAGTCTTTCTCACCACTGCCCCCTTGGAGCTGTCCCAGAAGACGCCCCGCAGGACGGTGCGCTGCCACTTCTCTGTTTTGCCGTCCAGGTATTTGTTGTAGACGGTTACGGTATGTGGGAACATCAGCAGCCACCCCCTCGGTACATCAGACCGGTATTGCCCAGGTAGAGCAAGACCGTATCATGCTGCTGCTGGTCCAGAGTCTTGCCGCTTTCTGCAAATCTCTTTGTCCAGGGACCAACGGTCTGGGAAGTTACTTCTCCGCCGTCTTCTTTCTTCTTCAGGACATCGGCCACAGCGCAGCAGGCATCCTTGATTTTATTCTGGATCTTCTGCGGATGACTTCTGCCAGCCCGCCCAAAAGTAACCTGATCAATATAGGCCGAGGCCTGCCGGGAGAGGCGCTTAAAATCCTCCACCGGCATGGTTCCCCCGTATATGTCTGTGTAATAGGCGTAATCAGCATAAGGCATGGTTCCGCCTCCCTTCTCTTAGCCGTTTGTGTAAAGCGTTGCCATAGGAATCGCCTTCGGGTCGAACTTGATCCCCCAGTTGGCCGTCGCCGCAAGCTGGGCATCCGTCGGGGACTCAGTCCAACCGGAAGTGGGAATCTTAAAGCTGAAGCCGTTCGGATGAAGTGTCTCGCGCATCCTGGTGATCAACTCGTCCTGGCCGCCGTTTGTCTTAGCGTCTCTGACGGTCTCAACCGGCACGTCGACCCGGCCTTTTGCGGTTCTAACGACACCCGTCCCAAAGAGGAATGTAGGATACTTTTTAAGATCCGCATTATCGCCCTCTCCACCGACAGGTTCCACCGGTACGCCATCATCGATCAGCACCGTGTAGCCATTAATATCCGCAATGTCCAGTTTCCTGGTAATGCCCAGCGGATCCGTATACTTCCGGTACTCCAGGAGCTGAAGGTTTTCAAGCGTATTTGCCACGTTGGAGTGCATGACCGCAAGCCCGAACTCACCTTTGTGATCCCCGCAGGCCAGAGTGGCCAGGTCGTTGAGATCCGTCTCCTTGATCTTATTCGGTGTGGCCGTGTCGGAGGTGAGGTCCAGAATATGCGTTTCGTTCCACTTCTTCGGATATCCATTGGCACCTGTAATTCCGAAGACCGCTCCGACAATCTTCAGGAGGATCTTCTGCCTCTGCTTCTGCCAATACTTCGCCACCGTGTTGACGATATGCCCCATGGGGTCTGCTCCGGAAAGCTCCGCAGTGAAGTTCCTGGCCATAAAGCCTTTCGATCTACCATAAACAATACCGGATTGCATGTCGCCATCAATCTCTGTCGTGACGATATTGGTCCGGCCGTCATAGTTCTGCGGGTCGCCGTCCAGCGTGTTATAGAACGGAATCGTATAGAAGTTTCCGCTCGTTGCAATCTTTTCTGCAATTACGGAGTCCTGCACAACTGCCCCGGACTCAATCATTGCCGCCAAGTAAGGATCAGGAGCTTCGCCCCACATTTCCACGAATAATTCCTCGTCAAAAGGAATTCCAAAAATCATTCCTGCCATAAATAGTTTCTCCCTTCTTATTCAGTCAGAGATTTATAAACCTCCGGCTGCTCTGTTTTTAATTTCAGTCTGTCCCCATAGGACATTTTCTTCAGTTCATCCTTGGTAATCTGGGGAGGATTTCCTCCACCAGTGCCTCCCCGGGTGAACTTCGGATCGTTCGAGTCCGAAGCAAAAGCACCCGGATCAGACTCTTTCAACTTTTCCATGTACTCATCGGCACCAATAAACTTACCATCCTTGTACTGAAACTCCTGTGCCATGAATTCAGATATTGCCGCCTTTTTAGCCATCTCGGAGGCAAAGGGAAAGCCGCCCAGGTACTCCCTGGCGTTAAACTCTTTCTGCTGCTTTTCGCTTTCCTCTACGGCCTTTTCAGCTTTCGTCTTCCACTCATCGGCAGCCGCCTTGATGCCCTCGATATCCATTCCCTTAAACTCTTCGATCTGTTTGTTGGCCTCGGAGAGCTGGGTATTGGCATTCTTCAATTCCGTTTCCTTAGCCTCAAACTTCTCTTTTGCCACATAGCCGCCATCGGCCAGATTGATAAGTTTAAGGTCCTTTTCTCCCTCGGCAGCCTTTTTAAACTCGTCGAAGGTCAGAGCTTTGTCGCCAAATAACTTCTGCAAAAAATCCATATCGTTCCTTTCCCGCCCTCGATTTAATTTATAAATCCGCAGCCACTCTGCGATGGAGCGTCCGCTGCATTTTAAGCCCAGCAGGGAAGGGCAAATTTGACAATAAAAAACAAGCCTGTTTAACGTCAGCGCTCCATGACGAGATAGAAGGATCACCTCCTGATTAAAACGACAGTATTTTCCTCACCAGATGAACCTCCTTTCTTCCGTGTATGAAAAAACCACCACACAAACCGTGCAGTGGTCTCATCCGAGCAGTCTTCTCAATGTCCCGTTTTCATCATCCTCGACGATCTCCCATTTGCCGCCTTTTGAGCTCCCGTCCAGCGGCTTTGGATTTCTAATGGAGTAAAGATAATCCTCGCCGCTATCATCAATGACTCGAAGCAGTCCCATATCTTCTCCGAGACACACGTATATCTCTCCATCGGTCAGCTCATCTACCCCAAAGCTTTCGCCGACATATTTAATCTTTAGCAAGTTTTTTTACTCCTTTCAATTTATTTTTGTACTGGACACCATCATATTCATACCAGTGGATTTCATATCTGTAGTTATCTGTCGTTATTATACCAGACTTTTTCTGCCACATCCAGTCATTTCCACCGTAAGATTCGGCCAGCTTCCTTGCAACTCTTATATTTGCGGAGGTTTCATACCCTGCGATAACACGAACCTTCTCTATGTCTGCGGACTGCGGAACGATGCCCCTTAACGCCAGCTCGGACGAATCAACATTGAGCGTGTGCTGCAGGGTCGCATCTCCCGCCTTTACGACTTTTTGCAAGGTCGGCTTCACATTTTGCAGATAGGAAAGCCTTTCACGCCGCGACTCGCTCAGGGCGATCTTCCCACTAACCTGCTCCCGGTCATATTGCCGTTTCAGGCCAGTTTGGTTTATAAAATCTCTCTGGACGCCCTGCCAGTGCGCAATCTTTGCCTTGGCCTCGTCAGTGGACAAGCCCGCAGCACTCATGGCCGCCTCTTCCCGCTTCCATTTTCGAATTTGTCGTTCTATGTGCCGCTGTCTCTGGGTGGCCTCGTATTCCGTCATTTTCTGGCCGTTATAGGTGTAATCCTTGGCCTCCATGTCCCTCAGCTCTGACTTGCTGTAAGCCGGCTCGCTGATCCCTTCAAAGAATGGGAAGAAATTATGCCGGCAGTTCCACCCACATAGACCGGGGCCGGTGCCGTATCCCGTAGAAGAAACGAAATCCGGATACTTCGGATGAGTACCGCTGCGACTAAAAATCTTACCCTGCCACACCTGGTGATCTGGTCGGGCGCCAGCATGAGCCGTTACCTCCACCAGGTCAGAGCCCATTTCATCGGCGCGGGCCTCTTGGAGCTTAGCCGCTGTTTGATTTACTCCGGTGACCGTAGCCCTCCTGACCGCAACTTCCATGTAATCCACATTGCCGGAAGGATACTCGACCATGGCCACACCTTTAGAAGCCAGATCCTTGACGGCAGTCCGAATCGCAGAATTATAATCAAAGGCGCCTGTCGTAATCTGCGTGTAAGCACGGTCCAGGGCGTTCTCAAACTGCTTAGTCGCGGTGTTCGCCGTCGTCCTGGTTAAATTCTGAAAGAGTCCGCCCGTCTTATCAACTCCCGCGGCAAGTACCGCCTGCAGCGCGGGATTGGCGTCAAATGGCGTTGGGGACAGTCCGGCCTTCCTGTAGATGGAGTCATCCGCTTTGAGCGCCGTAGCTCCAGCCTCCTTCATGAGCTTCTTTAGCTCCTCGATAGCGATCCCTGTGATCCGGGAAAGCTTTTTGATAATCTCATCGTGCAACAGGCCCATGTCTTGCAGCTTCCGAAACTGGAATTCGGCTGCGGGAATGAAGTAGTCAAAAGTGCTTATCCTCCGGGCCATGTCTGCCAGAATGTCCGCTTCGACTTGTGCGTAGAGCTCCACCAGGGCATCAGGCAAGTGGTCTATGTAGTTTGGCCTCAACAATCACATCACCGCCCAAAGCCCATCAGTTCATCGTCGGAAGGGTCCCGTGCAACCATCGCCTTGGCAGTTTCCTCGTCTTCACCGTACCACTTTTTTCGGTACTCCCACTTTTGCATGAGTCCCTCCCGGACCTCTTGCTGATCTCTCAGTCGCTCTGCTTCAGCATTGACGATAATGCTGTCGTCCCATTTGAAGAACGTCTCATATTTTCCTGCCGGCGCTAGCCTGTAGAGGGTGGTCAGAACATCCATGCAATAGATCAGATCTTTCAGGGCCTTCTCCAGGGCCCCCTGAATATCGGTTATTGTCCCGTAACTGTCCTGTTTGCTGGATTTGATTTCCTCTGCAGTCTTCTCTACCAACTGAGGGTCGGAAATCGTCCCATAGGACAGTCCGCAGGCAAATTCTATCCGCTGGAAGAGTCGGTTCAGCCCGTTGAAAAGTGATGTGTCGCGAAACTCTGGCGAAAAAACCTGGTAGAAATCTCCTTTGTTGGCTCCACCATCGATATTGAGTCCGCGGAACAACCTTTCCTTTCGCTGGGGAATCGTCAGCTTCCCATCTTTGCCCGTCTTGACTGCAGTTATATCGGCATCAATGGCCAACTCTCCGCCCTCGTATTCCCAGAGGATCCTGCTGTATTGCAAATCAGCCTGCTTGATAAGGTCAATCGCCCTGGAAAAGATGGACACGCCCAGAGGGCTATCTTCATCAACTTCATTGGCAAAGGGCATCTTGAAATAGGAGAACATAGCCCTCTCGACTCCGACAATCTGGCTTTCGGGTTCAATGTCCTCCCATTCAGGAACGCTCTCAAGTGATATCTGCTCACCCAATGAATTCTCACTTTTGCTGCTGAAGGCAAGATTCTTAATTTCAATCTTGCCGGCGGAGAAATTCTGGAATTCAAGCCTTGTGAGGTAACGCTCTCCCCTTACAAGCCTCTCAAAGAATATACCGCCAGTGATATCTCCCCGACTAAAAGCCGTTGGAAAAAACCGCCCGGCATGAACGATATCAACCTCAATACTGTTTCCCGATACATAGGGTTTAAAAATAACCCCGCCTTTGGCAGCCGCATATTCGGTGCAGTTTCTTATATTTGCAATTACCTTTTTGTACTGCTCATTCAGGTATTCAGCCCTCTTGGAGCCCGTTACCTGGGTTTCGGCTTCCAGGGTGACCATTTTCGCAACTTTCGCCGCAATCGCGGAAGGAAGGCGCAGGGTCTCAACCGTTTCGTCCCGCCCCCCGTCAGGTCTATAGAGATAAGGAGGATTCCCCTTATAATGCCTCGTCCACAAATCGATGGCGGTGACCATCACATCGCTGACCGCAATCTCCACACCGGCCCTTTTTTCTAAATCATTTTTGGAAAATATGTTAATCACCTTCCTTATCCACTCCCTGAGCCTCGAAAACATTTACTCACCCCTCTTGCGCCATATGGACTCTGTTCCATAGCGGACAGCATCAATTCCGTGATTGTTAGCGTCCGGATAGCCACTGATCACATTACCGTCCTTATCGCGGTCATATTCGTATTCCAGGAACTCCGTTGCCGTCTCCGGGCACCTCACATTGTCGATGACGATCTCCGCCAAAGATTGCAACCACTTCATGGAGTAATCCACAGAGCCGGGGCCCTTCCTTGCGCCTCTGGCCAGAAGGCCGTAATCCTTGTAGTCGTTCACGGACTTATTTTCCGCCGAGTCACATGTAATCAGATCGTTACCGGTCACGCCACGTTCATATAAGGCATCGGCAGTTTCCCGATTGGATCTCTTATTGCAGCGGTATTCGTCAAAGACATACAACCGGAGTCGGGCCGCGTCATAGTGCATATTGATGTAATGATACGGATCCGGGTACCAGCCCCAGTCAACGCCTTTGTATCTTCTATCAAACTCAGCAATCTCATCCGCGGTGATTTCCCGAATGACGACATTATCAAAGACGTTTCCTCCGCTGCCGTTGGCAACACCTTTGTATTCATTCTCATAGGCAGCGGGATTCGTAGTCCTCAGAAACTCCGCTTCATCCAAGAACGGCTTACCCAACCACTTGGCAGGTACATCCTTATAGGTGCTGTGAGTTACCAGACGATTCTCTTTCGGGATCTTGATATATTTATTTGCCCAGTTACTGGCTGATTTCGGTGGGTTGAAGGACTTGAAGATGTATGCCAGATCGCCGCCACGGATAACGGACTGCTCAATCTTACGGACTGACTCCGGCCCGGCAAACTGATCCAGCTCCTCAAGCCAGAGAATGCCGATATACCCAAACGGCACTTTGATGGATTTGACCTTCCCGGGATCGTCGGCGCCGCGGAAGTAAATCTTCTGGCCTGTAGCCTTCCTAGTGATCTCCAGCGGGCTGACCGTGCAATGAAACTCATCAGTAAGCCCTAAAGCATCGATAGACCACAGCAGCTGATTATATACAGATCCCCGCAGCGTCTCGCCGACCTGCCGCATAGCACAGGCATGCATCTGATCGTTCTTCATCAGGATGTCAAGGATGACCTCAGAGATGAAGGTTGACTTTGTGGATCCTCTGCCGCCCGGGAAGACGTACTCCAGATAGTCCCTCTCCTCGATATGAAAAAGCACCGGCAAGAATGTCGGTGTTATCATGCTGGCGGGAATGCCCTTGTATTCTGTTACCGATTCGGAATTGGCGGATTCGATCTCTTTACTGATTTTCGCCGTTTCGGCCTTCAGCTTATCAATCCGCAGCTTCTGTTCTTCAGTAGCGCTGGCCCAGTTCTTATGCAGCAGCTCATCATACTGCTTGATCATCCCTTCCAAGGTCTTCATGGCTCTGGACTGCGCATTCAGGAAAGTGGCTTGCTTATCCCAAGCCTGCTGAACTTCCCATTCCTCTCCGGATATCTTGCCTTTTTTATATCCTACACGCTCAATGCTCTTGTCCTCTTGGTCCTTCACGTACATAATCCGCTGGGCCCGGATGATGGCGGCATACTGGAGCTGGATGTTGTCCCATAGGATATCGAGAGGATCCAGTTTCTCGATGGTCTTCATGATCTTAGCTGTTTCCTCCGGCAACCACTTGGCAAAGAAGCCGTGTCTCTCGGCGTTCTTGTTCTCGGGTGGGCCGGTAGCGTTCTTATTCCCGGGCTGTCCGCCCTTATTCCGAACGCTCGCTTTTTTATCCGAACGTTCGCTATCCCATTTATACGTACTCTTCCATCGGCGGATCGTTCCGGCCGGCAGATTGAGTTCATTCGCAATATCAATTAATTTCTTACCCTGACGGAATAACGCCTCTGCCTTTTCCGCCTCAGGGTTCCTGGCTTTCGGCATCACCTCACCCGCCTTTATTCGTCGTTTTGAGCACAAGAAAAGAACCACCGCAGGGATGGTTCTTGGGGTTGTTCTATCATGCTAAGTCGTAAACTTATTGAGTATTACTCTTTTTGAATCTTTCTTCTAAATCGAGCCTCTTTTGGTTATCCATTTTTATACCTTCTAATTCTTGGTTTTCGTTTTTATCATTAGCCGAAAAAAGGATGTGCATTATTATATCTATAATGCGGTATGTGCTAAAAAAAACAAAAACCAATAAGAAAGTCCAGGTTATCAATGCCAGCATTTGAACACAGCTACCCAAATGAGCCCTGAGGTATAGCAGCATACTAAAAACCACCAACAAAATGCCCGAAATTATATTTTGTTTAAAGTACAGTTTTAAACGCTCCCGCCCTCTCGTTCTTGTTTCAAAGAATAACTGAATTAGCTCTGAGTCTCTCAAGCTAAAAAGAATGCCCACTAAAACTCCTACGAATCCTACAATAATCGAGGAGAACATAATAGAAGAGTCTAATATTTTATCAAACCCCGCTTCTAAGCTATATTTATTAAAAATAGGAATCGATACCAATGAACCAACGAACGCAAAGATCCACGGTCCATATCTTTCAACGTTCATCAGCATTTTTTCATTTTTCATTATTCCTCATTCCTTACTCTTAATGATTCAATTATGCTCCCTCTGGATTCCAAATACCTTTCCATCATTCTGTCGGCCATATATTCACTTGCGATTGACTCTCTTCTTTCCAGATTCACAAAAATGAAGTCATGCATCTTTTCCTCGAATAAATCCATCACTTCAACCAAAGTATCTTCCTCTTTTTTAAAACCAATTTCTGCTTTAGACACGATCCCTTGATTAGCCATTACTTCGTTGATAGTTTCTCTTACAGTGGCGTTGTCAAGCGATTCGCCTTTTTCGTAACCCATCGTAAGCGTCAATTCCGCATTGATGGCCCGGTATCTCTTAATATTATCATAAATATTTTTCAGCATGCCCTCGCCGTCGATTTCGTTTTTTCGGACATCCGCAAATCTTATCTTAAACTTTCTGTATTCCGTGGCTTGCTGTGCTATGGCCTGAATGTTAATAGGGCATATTGGTCTTAAAAAGATTTGTCCTGAATCAAAACCCCAGACCTTATTCAAATACAATTCTATGCCTCTCGGTCCCAAGCTATGTATGTTTTTCTGAAGCATCAGTATATTGTGGTCTTTGTCGTAAACTGCGCACGCATTCTCACCGATGTACTCATCGTCTTCCAGTTCCATCGGCTCTGCCTCTTGATTGCGTTTTGCTATGTTCGGAAGGTTTGTTTCTCTTAATCGGAGAAAGCTTAAGAACCAAAGGAAGTTTCTATCGTCATACCAAAACCTATCTAACCTTGCCTGCTCTTGATAGTAATCATAAGTCCTCCCTTCAAAAGAGAATTCCGCGGCCTTGTTAATCCATAAAGATAGATCAAATGCCCTATCTGGCGTGTTCGATGCATCACTGTTCTTCTTGAATACAACCTCAAAATATTCAAACCTTATTTTCCTCGTATAACTCATGCGATCCCCTCCTTTTGCCTTAATCATACCCCAAAATATTCCAGCGTTCAACAATATTCTGAAATTAATGACAATAGCAACGTAAAACGCCCCGGCCGAACCGAAGGCGCTTTACGAGGAGGTTTTATGATGCATGAATACATTCTCCACCGGTACCACAATATCACTGGTCAAACCGGACATTCAAGGACATTGCTGAAAAAAGCTTTGACTTTTCTTCTGATGGTTCTTTCGCTGCACCCCAATTCCTCTGCTATCTGCTCGTCGGTCAGCCCGTTCCGGTATTTCAGCCGCAAAATCATTCGGGTCTCTGGATCCGGCTCTTTCTCAAGGCACTGCTCCATGAGTAGAATCTTCCGCTGGATTTCCCATAGCACGCCGTCAAGTTTCTCCTGTACCTGCTTGCCTATATTTTCATCTACTCCAAGAATTTTTATTGTCCTCTCTATGTATGGAAACTCCGGCATGGAACCCTTTACCGTGGCCGGGACAAAGGGAAGGTTCTGAAGTTCTTCCTGCAGCTTCTCGGCCTCCTGCATGAGTGATTTAAGTTTTTTGAAGTCATCCCTTGTCATGCGTGCATACCCTCCCGTTAAAACGGCTATCCGTTCTTCTTTACCCTTGCATAGTCGTCGCCATATGGAATCCCCAGCTTTTTACATCGCCCCCTTGCCTTTTCCGTTTGTGCTTTTTGTTCTGCTTCCGTCTTATAAAACGGGCACATTTCAGTACCACAGTCTGTATGTATTTTCTTTAGAGCGGAACAATCATTCTTTTCTGGCCGGTACATAAAACAGTTATTCATTTTTTTCACCACCTTTTGAAAATCCTTTCTCTGCTCCTGTCTCGTCAAGGCGTCACCTCCCCGCATGCATATAACTCACTCGCCCCAACCCATATCCCAGCATATAGGCCTTGTACAGCTTGTTCACCGACCCATCCGCATACACAATACCTTGCGGCCATAGATCTTCCGGCTCTTTATCAAGGCGCTCATAAGGGTGGTTGCGTTCAAAGTTTGTCATAATGTCAGTCCATTCCTTGGTTCCGATCTGCATTGTTCTCACCTGCCTCCCGCCCATACCAAGGGCACTCCGGGTCGCACAATGGCGCCCTCCCGGCTTTTGCGTCCAAAGCGAGACAACATTGGCATAACTGTTTCACAGCCGCCCTCTCCCTACGCCGTGCCTCCCCAAGCTCCCCCTGCAGCGTCTCCTGCCCGGCGATAGCGGCGGAGAGGAGTTCTTCCAACTCATCTATCGCCTCAGTCAATAGCTTGGCGTACCGGGCCGCAACGGACTGATATGTTTGATTTTTAGCCCATTTGTAAGCCTGTTCCTGTTCGGTGTTCATCCTCCCCCTCCTTCCCCGCAACCTCCCACAGTTGCGAATTGGCTTTGCAAGCTTTGAGGGTTGCTGTCTTTCGCCTTAATTTTTCTGTTCAGATTCCGGCTAACCTCATCCCGGATTCCCTTACCAAGCATTCTCGTAGCGAGAACAACCGCCATATCAAACACCGGCTCAAAGCTGCAATCAGGCACCACGAGATCCAACATCCGGTCAATCCGGTCCAAATACTCCCGTCTGGCCGGCTTCTCTGCAACGCCCCACGCCGGGTCTATGTAATCAACTTCCTCGAACTGGACCGGCTTAGTCTCGGGCTTCTCCAGTTTCTTTTCCATATCTGCTAAAACTTCCTCCGTGGTTGGGCTGACCGGCTTCTCCGGCAATTTGCAAGCGTCCGCTATAGCCTCAATCGTCCTGGAAGCGGCCTGTTCTGCTTTCTGTAGGTTCTCCATTTTTTTCTCCTTTGCATCCGCGGCCTTGAGGGATGGGTCTACGTAGGTCTTCACCGGCGGCAGATCCCGTTTCTTAAATCCGGTCTTCCCGGCCAGGTAGTCAGATTTCTGGATGATGATAGAGTCTCCGTAGTTATCTGTCCGCTTAACAAAGAACTCATCTTGATCGATCTTTATCACCCGGTACCAATGGCCGGCTCTGGTAAGGGTATCGAACAACTGAACATCAAACTGCTGCACTTCGGATACCCCCCCCCTGATCCTTCTTGGGTCTCCCTCTCTTGCTGGGCTCCGGGTCCGGAAGGCCGTACTGTTCCCGGATTGCCCGGAATCGGTTATTTATGGTGCCGCCCACTTTAACTCCCAGGGCTTCCGCTCTTTCTTTCTCGCTCTTGTATTTTGGATCCTGAAGGACTTCAAGGATCTGCTCATCGGTGATTTTCTTGGCCATTTATTTTTCCTCCTCATCTATGAATTAAGTTTTACAAACCTTTAACACGGTCTTCATCCGTTCATTACTGGATGGTGCTATGCTGTTATCAAGCAGTGCAGCAAAGTCTTTTCATTACCTACCTTCCTCTCTCCTCATCCACCCTTGGAATTATCCAGGGGTGGATTTATGTTGGTAGCGCACGCACTGCACAGATCCTCTTCCACCCAGTAACAGCCTCCAGGACAGGCATTGTCCCGGGTGCAGCCGCAGACCCGGCAGACTTGTTCAGTATCGACTGCTCCCAATATGGTTGCTCTGACGTCCATTCCGCGGTCATAGTCCCCCGTTGCTTCAGAGAGAATCCGGCAGGCCAGGGCGAAGGCTTTCTGAATCCTCTCAGCTTCCTTGATTTTCTCAATTGCCGCAAAGGAAGCTTGGCCGATAGGGGTTAATAATTTCGTTTCTCCGAGGATTCGGATTATTTTATCAATTCTCATTTGTCGGTTCCTCCTTCACTTATTCGCCCTATAAAAGGCCTGTGCAAATCCTGGTGGCGTGATAGATCGCTTCTCTTTGGTTTTAGCGGAACTCCCTCCTGTTGCCCAATGAACTGGACTGTATTTCCTGCCGCGCACAGAATCCCGCATAAAGACCGGTTCCACCGGCGACTGTTCAGGTGGGGTAAATATTCCCCACAGTAAAGTTTTTTTGGTATATGGATCTCCGTAATCACAGGGATTAAATATCAGTGCCGGGTCTCCTAACCAGCGTCTCAACCTGCCAACAGGATTCTCAAGGGCCCAAAATACAGGCTGACATCTTGCGATAATCGACAGGCATTTCATTACGATCGCCATACTCTGGATAGTCCTGCCATCTTTGTCTTTGGCCGCCCAGTACTGCGCGCCACTTCCGGCGAAGTCCGTACAAGGCGGCGCTGCCAGTATTCCATATACACCCTCAGGCGGCTCGTATGTAAGCACATCATGCTCTGGGAGGGTTATAAGCCTCACATCGTATCCAGCCTCCTTGTAGGGCCGACTCCATGCCCCCGTGCCTCCACACAGGTCTAAAATAATCTTCTCCGAATTGTCCATTGTAGCCCCTTCCCGTCGGAAGGCCACCGGTGTTTAAAGGTCCTACCTACAACGACATTTTTGAATTGATTTAGCAATTAGATTTCCATCTGCTTTGCGAATTCTTTTGCAAAGTTTTCTCCGTTCTTCTAAACTTGGGCTACAAGAAATTCCAAGTTCGTGAAGGTTTTCTGTGACCCGTATTTAGTGATTTGTGTATTCATTGGGTCCTCCTTAAATTCTTAACTTGTTTCGATTTTAGAAAAGGCTTGATCTATCAGCTCTATCAAGTCCCATCGGTCTATATATTTGTTGTAGATCGACTTCCGAACTCCGATTGATAGCTGACTTTTCCCCGCAAGAACGCTGGACGGGATGATATAAATATCTTTTACTTCATCCGCTTCCTTCAAAGTGACCGCTACATAAAAATCACATGTCGGCTCTTTTTTCTCTAAATTGAACGTATAATACGGCCAAATTCCGCTCGTTGTAAGCCTTCCGGCTTTTACGTCAATCTTCACCCTTTTATTAACAATGAGGTCATATGGAAATTTGGTTGGAGTTTTCTCCACATCAAAACCTAATGAAATTAATTTGTGTCGTATGGTGTTTTCCACAGAAACACCAAGTGCAGTCTCGGATGGTTTAATTTCCATTCCTAACATCTCTGCATAATGGTAAAATCCTCCCGTTTTTGAGATTTTATTTGATAGTGCAGAATTTCCATAGTATTTATCCATTTCCGACCTTGAGGGCATGCGGTCAATCCCTATACCCTCCATAGCTTCTTTGATGGCGTCTAATACTTTCGATTCCGTCCATTCTGTCCCATGTGCATAGCCCATAATATTACCTCCTTCAAAATGGAACTGTATCCATTTCATCGTCCTCATCCAGAGCCTGGAAGCCTTCCGGAACCGAGGGACCTGACGGCTTATCCGCCTTATCTCCCTTATCCAAAAACTCCACTCGCTCAGCGTAAACATCGGTTGTATAGCGTGTCTCTCCGCTCTGGGTCTTATAGCTCCCGGTCTGGATCCTTCCCTGAATACCGACAAGACGGCCCTTGCTCAGGAACTTCTCACAGTTTTCCGCCGTCTTACCAAAGCACGCAATCCTAATGAAATCCGCCGTCTTTTCCTTGGACATAGGCCTGTCCACCGCCAAGGTAAAGCTGGCAACTGGAGTCTGCCCGGCTTGTCGGAGCTCCGGATCTTTGGTTAATCTCCCGATTAAGGTCACGCAATTCATTTGCGGCCGCCTTTCTGTATGCAATTCCCGAAATGCGGAATATACCCGACCCCTGTAGCGTCGTCCGGATCAGGATCGTACTCACAGCAGAGGACTTCTCTGTCCGGCGTCACGATCTTGTCTTTGGCGCCAACCTTCTCCCGGTAGAGAGTGGGGGCCGCCTCGCAGGGCATGCTCTTCCCCGCGACTGTCGTAATCCATATAATTTCTGCGCCGCAGCGCTTACATTTGCTCATTTCCTATACCTCCATACCAAACTGATAATATTCATCCTCCAATTCAACAATTTCAACCTCAGTCCGGGGTTTATTTTTGTCATATAACACCCTGGATCCGTCGGTGCTGACGATGATGTTGCAGTTATCATCCTCCAAAGCTCCGCAACTGACCAAGATATCATGAAGGGCTTCATGTAAATTCGTAAGGTCCACCCGCCGCCGGGTCGGCATATAATAGATCGCCTTCACATTCACTGGATAATCGATCTTCTTTATATCCCAAGGGATGAAGCCGGCAGCCTGCTTCTCGTACTTCTGAAATTGCGACGACGGGATGGGTATGGCTTTTTTCCCTTTTTGGCATCTTGGGCACTTCGCACCGATGTAAATGATCTGCTGGCTGTTCTTTTTCGTAATGGGAGGCAGGGAAATCACAAATTTAATCTGTCTCATTTTCTTTACCTCCGATCAGTTTTAGCCCAGCAATCGCTTGCCTGATCTCTTCTGGTAATTCTGCCTGCGCTTTTGCCCGCTCTTTTATAATTTTGATGGTCCGCAGAAACTGCCCCCTTGTAACCGTTTCAATTTTTTCAGATTCCACCATCGCTAAATCCCTTAAGCCGCTTGGGCCGCCTACCCAAATCCGCAAAGGCTCTGGCAGGGAATCGTAAACCTTCTGAGAGTCCCACAGACAGTTGCTTATCGCTTTTTTTAGTTGGTTCCAGAGCACAATATCGGTTTCTTCCTGAGGGAGTAGAAGATCAATTTGTTCCTGCAATCCCGCTATAGTCGGAGGGTATTGGTTTTTTGAAATATAGTTGCGCAGGGCTTGTACAACGATTGGCGTTTCGTATTTACTAAAAAAACCGTGGTAAAATTTCACAATACTTTTAGCTTCGCCCTCAGCCATGTTTTTGTATGTAGATGGATACGCCATTTTTAAGATTTCCAGAAGGTTTTTCGTTTCTTGTAATTTCATTCCTCTTCTCCCATGTCCAAATCGGTAAATCTCCAGCCGCTCTTCAGCTCATCCTTCTGCGACTTCTTGATCCGGTCCCAGATAATCCCCTTCCAGTTGTTCGCCATACACTCGTCGATTAACTTAATTACAGCCAGTTCCCCGCATTCCTCGGCATTGCGCTGTATCACAGTCAATAAGCTCTTAAGTCCGGTTGGTTTATATGATTCCTTTTTTTCGTCCTTGTAAGAAATCCAGTCGAGGATTTTATTCTCAAGATCTGGACCAAAGGAGCGTTCTTTGATTAGGTCCGCGGAAATACTTTTACTTCTCTTTTCTTTCTTTTTTTCTTCTTTCTTTTCCTTTTCTTTTCTTTGTGTACTTCTCGCAACATTTATAGGGGTTTCTGTTACAGAAATCGGCTTTTCTGTTGCAGGAATCGTGGTTTTTGTAATATTTATGGTAGCTGGAATAACAGGATTACTTTCTTCATTAAGCAACCAATACTTAGATTTATCGACCTTGTTCCTCGCAGTCACTTCAGAGTATCGTCTCTGGATTCCAACAGAGGTTATAATATTTTGCTCAAGGAGATCCTTTCGAATCAGGTCTAACTCCGCGCAATAATCTATAACTTGTAACACAAGGTCTATGTCCCTTACCCACCTATTCCCAATGATTCGCATAATCTTACGAGCCAACTTATCAATGGAAACCTCCAGGTAATACCCCTCTCGGTAGACAGTGGTTAGGATAATATCGTAAACCGTCTGCCCGAGAGGGCCGAACTCGCTTAGCAAGTCCATAATTTTAAAATCATCGTAGTAGTTAACGCTTTTCGGAAAGTAGTCCAACTCTTTTTTTGGACGCCTCCCCACTTTCACACCCCCTCATCAGCTTTAAGATATCTATTTTAAGAAGCTTCACTGTCCATCTCCTCCATGCTGATCTGGCCAGAGGCCTCCCGGAAGCTGTGGATGGTAACCTCTTCTTTGAGCAGATCGGGAATGACGGTGTGGGGTTCCAGATAGCCGGCTCCAAAGGTGGCAATCATCCGGCTATTATGGTCCTCAGTGTACTTCAGGACTGTGCCCTCTGTGGGGTTGATTCGGAGCAGCTGGCTCATGATGGCGGCATTGATCTGGGCGTCAGTCCATTTTTCAAGCCAGTAGCCCCGCATTTTGATCATGTATAAATATCCGGTCAGAGCGGACAGCCAGTAAGGCGCCTTGACGATGTCAATTTTCCAGCTGCTGTTTTTGCTGGCCTTCTCGGATGGCTCCCAGGCCTCATCTACAACAAAGGCGATCTCGTTTTCGATGCGGTAAAGGCTTAATTGACAGAGCTGCTGGCTATATTTGTCCGCCAGCTCCCGCACTCTTGATAGATATTCCTGCCGCAAGATGTGTTTGTCGTCGAATTTCAGGTAGCGCAGACCTATTTTTATACAGGTCGGCTCTTCCAGGTCGGCGTCGTTGTAGATGAGCATCACATTGCTATCCGGGGTGGTGTAGGAATCCAGCTTTTTGCCGGCGTCGTCGTATAGTTTCAGTTCCATTATTTTTACTCCTTTCCATGTGAGAAAACGTGTGGCTCATAGCCTTTTGCAAGGGGTTCTGATAAGTCGATTTCAAGCCCTGGACGGTAGATCAGGCAGTCCTTCAGGATGGTGGCATCCCATTTTACGTATTCAACTAACCACATCTTGCCGGCGCCCGGCACATAGAGCACAGGCTGTTCGTTTACCGCGATCCACATACCGCTTATGAGCCGGATCCATTTAACATATTCGCCGCATTTGGGGCAGAAATCAGGCCCCCGGGTTATGTCCGTAAATCGCATAGTCTTCCTCCCTTGGTGGTCGGTTTGCGGGCTCCAGTTTGTAATACTCAATTACACCGGAGAGCCGCTTTGTGGACCGGCAATAATCGCAGTATCCGCACCGCTTAGGGAGGATTTCTCCGGTGCGTATCCGGTGGATTCGCGGCAATCGCTCCCGTATCAGATCCAGCTCATAGTCCAGGCGCTGGCGGTGGTTCAGCACGATAATCTCTTTGTCCGGCGGGTCCTGTTTTGAGATACAGACCAATATAAAAGGGGGATCAGAAGACTGTCCGGTGACCTGTTTTTCGATTTCGCAATACACGGCCGCCCGCATAAGGTAACCGTAATTCTCAACGAAGCTCACCCTTTGGCCGTAATACGCGTTCCATTGCAGCTCCCAGATGTTGGCCACGGTCTTCCAGTCCAGGATCATCCGGGAGACTGCCATGTACTTGTCCAGCCGTATTTTCCAAGGATAGAGGCCGAACAGCTTTCCGGTCATGATCCGCTCATTTTCCCCTGGCATATCGATAAAGCGTTTGATTGCCGGGTCATTTTCTGCAACGGCGATCATCTTGTCTGCCAGCTCGTAATCAGCGTATTTCCCGACGATCTCAAGGCCTCGCGCCTTCGTCTCTTTCGTCTTAAAAATGTCGTTAAAATTAGCGTCGCAATAGGCGTTGAAAGCCTCCAGCCCCTCAAAGTAAGCGTGAAAATACTTACCGACTTTTAGGGCTTTCGTCTCTTCTGGCACAAACCGCCCCTGCAGCTTGGCAAAGGCTTTCGCCTCGCACTCGCAAAACAGATCATATTGGGAGCAGGACAGGTATTCCCTGTCCGCCTCCAATGAGTAATAGTTATCAGCTGTCAGTTTTAGCATTGCCGCTCTCCTTCTTTGCGTTCCTCTTTGGCGCCTTTTCCTTTTGCTTCTGTGGCTGGTCAGCCTCCGAAGCTGGGGAGGGCTCTTCTTCATCTGCAGCATCCGCAGGATCCGCGCTGACGAGGCTATCCGGGTCGTCTGGATCGAACGGGGTTCCGGCAAAGATGTTCTTATTCAACTCCTCTACCTTTTCGGCATCCTGGACATCCAGCGCCGGCTCGTCCGGGCTCTTCCCCAGATCAAAGGCCGCTGCAGGTTTTACGAAGCCATCCTTTATGGCGTTGTAGAGATTTCTCAGCTTGACAATATCTTTAGAGTTAAAGGTATCGAAGGGTTTGCCGATCTTGGCCTCAAGGATCTCTTTTGTGATGCTTTCGTCCAAAGTTTGAAAGACAGAAAGCATTTTAACCCGCACAGCCTCGATACCTTCCTTGTTAAGGCTTGCTTCCAAAGTCTCATTACATTTTTCAACAGCTGCCTCCACGAGATAGGTAGGGATGACAGAGAAGATACAGGCCCGCTTCCGCCGGGCGCCCTGGTTAGCTACAAGCTCGTAAATGTCCCTGGGATCAGAGAGGGTATAATTCCCTTTTCTCGTTGACCTCACATGTGGAACAGTGAATACTTTCTCGTCTGAATAGTTGCTTTCAAGATCCCAAGCGTAAGCCTTTACGGTGCTCTCGCCGGAACGCTGCTCCAGCTCGGTGACTCCACAGGTAAAGTTGCCCCAATAGGAGGCGATCACCTCCGCCAGCCGAATGGAGGGTCCTTTTACTTCCGCATCCCCTCTGGGATAGGAGTATGTAGCAGATTCCGCCAGCTTGGGATTTTCGCATTCTACAAGGATCCTTTGCAGCGACAGCGCCGGGTCTCTCGGGAACTGTCTTGCCAGTACCATTTTGCCGCGGATCTCCGCCAGCTGCCGGGCCTCGACCTCAGTCATGCCCAGGCTATAATTTTTTTGGTTATTCATTGTTAATTCATTGCTCATCGTATATTTCCTCCTTCACGCACTTGCCATTCACCGCCCCGCAGTCCCCGGTCTCCGGATCCACCCAGGGGCAGTGCAAGCCTGTCCATTTGCAATACAGCATTTCTCTATTCCTTCTCAAAATATTTGGCAAAATACTTCTCAAAGTAGTCCCGCTTGGCTGTTATCTCTTCCATTTCAGCTTTCTTTTTTTCGATTTCCTGATTCATCTTGTCAATCACCCGGGATTTTTCAAGTTTTAGCTCATGCTCGCAACAAAGTGTTATCTCAACGCCGGTTGTTTCTGCATTGAAATATATAAAGTCAAGGGCGGTGCCGCCATATTCTGTTTTGAATGCAGCGATAACCATGGTTGGCAACTCTTTGAAATTGACGAACTCGACAATTACGCCAGCGTCTACCACATAATTGCTGTACGATTTTCTTAGGACTTTTACATTGTCGCCCACTCTAAATTCATCAATCCGTTTAGCTGTGGTCATGTCCACTTCAATCTTTATCCCGTTGATTTCAACGATTCTTCTGTTTTCGGTACTGCTCATTGATTTTTCCCTCCCTTTCTGCTATCCTGTAAGTGATTAATTTCGTCTGCGCTCCGCTCGGAAATGCCAGTTTCCTGGGGCGCTTTTTCTTTCCGGAGATCAATCCCGCAGATCATGCAGAAATTGTGATCTTCCTGGATTTCTTCATTTTTACAAACTGGGCAAATCCTTTTCATTCCAATTTCCCTCCATTCAGCCAATGCACTCGCTCTGCTGCATCTTCCGGACTTCCGTGGTCGCTTTCAGGTTGCCAACTGCCATCAGGGTGGTAAAAGCCAACAGTCCAGAGTTGTGGCTCCGATTTGATGTAGACGTACATTTTTCTCCTCCTTTCAACGTTTTTCGTAATGTCGCCTGTATACTATTCTTTTTAGAAAAAAATTATTCAAAGCCTATTAACCAGATCCTTTTGGCTCTTCTCGTCTGCCGGCGCTCCGCGGAGAACTAACTCGAAATTCTCTGTAGTCTCCTTCAGGTTGGCCATGCCGCACGCAAAGCAGATCCTTGCTCCGTTTTTCCCATATGGCCGCGTTTCAGCCACTTTCCCGCAATATTCGCAGACGCCATCCGGTTCGAGTTCTATGACAAATACTCCGTTTTTGTATCCGCTCATTCCGCTAACCTCACTTCCCTGGTAATCCGACCCCGACTCAGCGCCTCCTGGTGATCCGCAACATATATATCGATCTTATTGCCCCGAATCGCCCCGCCTGTGTCCTCCGCGACATACTCATGGCCGTCGATCATGACCTTGGTACCATAGGGGATAATCTCCGGATCTACTGCTATTGTCCGGCCTTGGGTTGCCACGGTACCGGTAGCCGTAATACCGTTTGCCCACTCCCCGCAACACTTAGAACAAGCGCAGTAATGGGTTATAGTGTACTCGCCCAGGCTGATCTGCTCGGGTGGATCGGGCTCGTCCACCTCCTTCAGCTTGTCCAGGTCCATCCGCAGCCACATAATCTGGTCCATGGCGTCAGAGAGGGTCTTGTCGTGGAGGGCCTGGGCCGACATAATGGCATCCAGTCGGAATATGGTGGCGATACCGGTGGCGATAATGAAGATCACGACCAATACCTCAAGGATGGTTATGTACGGTTCCAGCTCATTCCGGAGTCTCCGGCGTTCGGGTGGGTCGTAATCAATCCTCATGGGTGGCCTCCTTCTCCAACTCCCACCGCAGCAGGCTGATAAATTCGGCGTTGGCAAGTTTTTCGTGGGCCCTGCTCTTCTCCTTGGCATGGCGGATGCTGCGCTCCACTCGCGTTGCTGTGGTTCCGTATGTATTTGCTATACCTGAGTACATGGTGCACATGGGCGCATTCGGCTTGTAATGCAGAATTCCAGCAGTTATGAATTCGAAGCCTTTCAAGTTAGGCAGTATGCCAAGCGCAATAAGCTTGTCCCTCCTTGGCCCAGATGGTAATATTTAGGTAGGAAGGAGGTGATTGTTATGCAGATGACAAGTGTGAGCTCCAGTAATCTCTCTGCTGTTGGCTACGATCCGGCAACCAGAACTCTTCGGATTCAATTTCACAGCGGTGCATATGATTACTATGATGTGCCGGAAAGTGTTTACCGTGGCTTAATGTCCGCTTCTTCACACGGTCAATATCATGCGGCTTACATCAAAAACTCTTATCGTTACAGCAAGGTTGGTTAATCCGTCACCACGAGCACTATTGCCGGGCCGTTGACTTTCACTTCGGCATCCTCGTAAGGTTTGGCAATAGTTGTCTCAACCCCTTCTCTGGTTTGCAACTCTTCAACGAGATCTTTTGTGGTGATTTTCTTTAAATTCATAACGTCCTCCTTCCTAAATCCTCCGAAACCCGAACCACTCGGGGTGGGCGGATAGTAGATTTAATAGTTTTCTGATCATCCGGGTATCCTCCTGTTATTTACAATGCTCTCGGCCACATCTTCGACGAAGTATTTAGGCCAGGGCTTCCCCTTGCGCTGTCGTTCCTTTTTTTCTCCCGCCGGGATCCAATCGAGCCTGTCCACAATATCGTTAATCGTGTTGGGAGACTCCTTTAAAAATCTTGCTATGTCTGCTTTGGTGACAAAGCAAGCGCCTTCCACGTGCTCCTGAAGAGCTTTTGCTATTGCCTGCTTTTTCATCTTTCGCGCTTCCTCCTTTCTGTTTACAGCCTTCCGCAAAAATGGTAAGATTTTGGCGGAAGGTGGTGGTTGAAATGCTTTATCAAATACTTATTGGATTAGGCGTAGCGGCGTTAGTGGATATAATTAAGTTCCTTGTAGCCCGCGTCAAAAGCGAAGTCGCTTCTTGGCGTTTACGTCAAAGCGAAACCCAAAATCCCCCTAACGGTGTTGCCGATAATCAAGGAGAGTGCAACAATAGAAGCTATTCTCAGGAAATAATAACCGTACTTAAAATGCTTGCGGTCATACAATGCTCTGTCTTGGTTTTCCTCATGGTGATCGCCATTATAAAGGGCACCTCCCAAATTTATACGGGAAGATGGGATACTATCTCGTCCATCCTTATAGGAGCTTGCATTGGGTTCGTTAGTAGTACCGTTTTTCGTATTGCTTGGATTCTTAGGAAAATGGGCAGCTAACAGCCCTGCGCTTAACGCAATAGCCATTTTTCCGATTATGTCTAAAATATCTTGCATTTCCTCCCTCCCTTCGTTGCTTATTCGGGTTTCATCGCCCTATCCAGCCTGCGGTTCTTCATCATCCGGGTCCTGGGTGCCTGGACCACTTCGCTTATTTGTTCGTTTGAACAGATACTGCATATCTGCATATGGAAAATGTGCTTTTTGGATCTTGAAAGCCTCCTCGACTGAAAAGCTACTACTGCCGTTAATCTTATTGCTTGCGGAATTCCTGTGAATTCCAAGCGTTTCAGCGATAGTCTCTATTGAAAGCCCCTTTAGATCCATTTCATATTTCAAATTGCTGTACACATCCTGATCCTCCTTTCAATTTGCGCAATTGCGTAATTTTGATTCAATGATATATCCGTTTGCACATATTGTCAACGATAAATTTTGCAAATGCACAAATTTTTGTTGACATATTTTTCTGGTGGAAGTATGCTGTTGTTAGAACTTGAAAGGAGAGAGCAGATGGGAATAGGGGATAAGCTTCAGGAACTGTTGGATAACCGACGCAGAAATGTCAATGATTTATCAAAATCAACTGGCATACCCGCATCGACAATTTACAGTATAATTAGGCGAAACAATACGAAAGTAGATCTATCCGATTTGCAGACCATTGCAGACGAATTATGCGTTACTTTGGATTACTTTTCTGACAGCCCAAGTAAATCTCCTGTTGGTGACGACGAACTTACCGAGTACCTCGATGAGCTCCATAAAAGACCCGAAATGAAAATGCTCTTCAAAGTGGCAACGAAAGCCACGAAAGAGGATGTAGAAAAGGCCGTAAAGATTATAGAGATGCTCAAAGGGAATGGCTCAGACGACATTTAACCGGGCCTTACATAAAGGGGAATAAACCAGAGTGGACTCCATGATTATAAGAAAAATAAACCTTCCGGTGGAAGTGCCAGGCGTTACGGTCCTGGATGAAAACGGCGATTATAATGTGTATCTGAATGATCGATTGTCACATGATGCCCAGGCTGAAGCTCTCCGGCACGAGGTGGAGCATATCAAACAAGGGCATTTTTATAAATGGGAAGATATCGTGTTGCTTGAAGAGCAGGCAGAATATGGAGTTGGATAAGTTACGGAAGGGATCTCGGTAATGGATAAAGAAAAATTACAGCAATATAAACAAAAGTCCTTGGATTCCATCAACGACTATTTGTGCTCTCTGATTGAATCGGACGAAGAAAGGACACAGAAAAAAGCCAGTTTACTATCGTATTGGTTCTGTGATTACATAAGATTTTTAGAAAAGGAGCCGACCTTCGACCCATCGAAAAATATTAGGTATAATCGTGGTGACATTGTTAAAATTCATTTGGGATATAATATAGGCAGTGAGCAAGGCGGCCTTCATTATGCCGTGGTTATTGATAACAATAATAGCAAAGGAAGCTCGACTGTGACGATTGTCCCCTTAAGTTCAGTTCGAGAGGGCAGAAAAATTCACCATACATCCGTTGAGATAGGAAATGAAGTTTTCAAGTGCATAATGAGCAAGCATGATAAATTGGAGCACGAGATACACGCCCAGCTGGATGACATGGTTTCCAGATTGCAGAAAATTGAAAAGGAGGACTTGCATGAGCCTCAACAAGAGAAGGAGCTCATTGATCTTGTAGAACGAATCGAACCCTTGAAGAAAATGGACGCAAATCTTAAATCTTTAAAGGCAGAGATACTCAAGATGAAACAAGGGAGCGTTGCCCTCGTGGGACAAATAACCACTATCAGTAAGATCAGGATCTACGATCCCGTATATAGCAACCATGTGTTGTATGGGATACGGCTTAACCCTACTACACTTAGTTTAATCAACGATAAGTTGAAGGAATTATACATATTTAACAAATGAATATGTAAGAAATTCAAAAAAAATTGAATACTTTTGTTGACCTGTGGAATATATAAACATATAATGGGATGAGAAACTTTGCCCTATAGGGGCCTAATTAAAAGACTCAGCCGTTAAGCGGCACTCATTACGGGAAACTCCACAGAAATGTGGAGTTTTCTCGTTTTGACAATACGCCCTAAATCGCGTAAAGAATAGACAATAAATAGCAAACGCCCCTGCGCCAACAGGAGCGAATGCCATAAATCGGGCTGCAATGGTGCAACCTCAAATCACACCTGAATTGTACCATTGTAGCCCTCAAAATGCAAGTTTGGGGGTTTTATTGTGCCTAAAAAAGCGAAGAAAAAGAACAAGGGGTACAACTATCCCCTGCGCCTGCGCCAGCTCGACGGAATGCCTTGTGACATCAAGGCCCATACCCCAGAGGAGCTGTCTCGAAAAATAGATCTCCATAGGAAGAAACGAGAAGCCAACACCAAAAGGAGCACGCCTATATCGAAAGATATCCTCGTAAAGGATTGGGCTGAAAGGTGGCGAGACTCCTATAAAACCGGTGTTGGTTCCGGGTGGAGTAAAAACATCGCAAATATCTGCAATCGAATCTCTGAGCACATAGGAAATATGCAAGTAGTCGATGTCCGCCAGATACATATTCAAGACATGTTTAATTCCATGGCCAAATACTCAGAATCCTACTTAAAGCAAATTTACGAGGTGACCGACCAAATGTTTGCTGCCGCAGTCTCCAACGGCCTAATTGACGAAAACCCCGTCGAAGGGACAACGCTTCCAAAAGGAAAACCACCAAAGAAAAGACGCTCCATCACGGAGGTGGAGCGTAAATTCATACTGCTCCTAATCGAAAAGCTCCTCAAAATCTCCAAGAAAAGACGAATCGGGCTCTTTTACAAAATCATGCTCTTTGCCGGGCTACGGCCGGGAGAAGTAGCTGCCTTGCAAAGGCGCCATATTAACTTAAAGACCCGGGAAATTATAATAGACTCCGCCCTGAAAGACGACAATACCATAGGAGAACCCAAGACCGAAGCCGCATATCGGTCTGTTCCCATCCTGGACGAGCTTTATGACGATCTCAAGGCTGCGATATCCGGACTTGGTCCATATGATTTTGTCTGCCCCCAGGCCTCCGGACGCCACCATACTCAATCATCTTTACGGCAGATGTGGGACACCTTCAAAAGGCATTTAAACATCGAGATGGGATGCGAAACATTCAAAGGCATGGTTATTCCGCCTTATCGGGTTGCCTATGATTTAATACCCTACTTCCTGCGTCATACATACTGCACGGATCTGGAAATTGCCGGAGTGCGAATTGAGATTGCCTGCCGCTTAATGGGTCATTCCAGCATAGAAGTTACAAGAAAAATATATACCCATAAGTCAGTAGAGACATTCGAAGAAGCTGCCGAAGCCATGAACAGATTAAACAAAAAAAGAAAATCAAAAGATAGCGAAATGGCCTCTCGGTCTAACTTTGCATAGATATTCAAAACAGCGTATAAAGATGCTTAACAAAAATTTTCCCACGATTTTCCCAAAAAGTGAGGGAAAATGGGGTAAAAACGGTGAGTAAATCATAAATTGTCTCTCATTTTCGCACAAATTTCAAAACCCCCGAAGCATGTAATTTCAACGCTTTGGGGGTTCTTTTTTATGGTATACCCGACAGGAGTCGAACCTGCGGCCTTCAGAGTCGGAGTCTGACGCTCTATCCAGCTGAGCTACGGGTACATGATGTGGGTCCTTGCCTAATCCAGCGAAGTAAATGATATAATAATCCTGGCCGTTTGTCAACGGGAAACGGCTTTGAGTTTGCTTTTAGGAGTTTTAGAATCATATAGAATTCTGCATTTCTGCTTGCATCCCAGCTCTAAAATAGCCAATCTCCTAAGGCAGGCCGGCTCCTGGTTTACATCCCGGCCTCAAAATAAACAATCTCACAAGACAGGCTAGTCCCTGGTTTACATCCCGGCTTCAACGTAAACAACCTTATAAGAGAGTTCGACACCTTGTTTACATTCCGACCTCAAAATAAACAACCTCACGGGACAGGCCGGCCCCTGGTTTACATCCCGGTCTCAAAATAAACAACCTCACAGGACAGGCCGGCTCCTTGTTTACATCCCGGCCCTAAAATAGAGAATTTCCTAAGAGATGCCGAACCGTTGTCTATATTCCGATCCGAGAATAGACAAATTCCAGTCAGGGTCCTCAATTCTCCTCTCTGCCTCTACGTTAATGGCAGAATACTGGGACGCTGCACTATCACGGTCTGCACTGTAACGGCAAGTGCCGCCAGGGGGCTTGACACCTGTGATATACTATCTGCAAATCAAAGGAGAACGGATATCACACATTAAAATCCGCAAACTGGACAAGGAGCAACGATATGGATTATAAAATTTCAGGAAAGGCGAAGGATATCGCCTTTGTCGACACGAGGGAGCTTTGCATAAAGGACACTCCATCCGCGCTGGACTTTATCATGCAGGTAAAGTACGATACCGGCTGCGATAAAATCATCTTAAAGAAGGAATGCGTCGCCGATGATTTCTTTATTTTAAGCACGGGGATTGCCGGCGACATCCTGCAGAAATTCATAAACTATAAAGCTGCCGTGGCTATTATCGGTGATTATTCGGGATACACCAGCAAGCCCCTTAAAGATTTCATTTACGAGAGCAACAAGGGCAAGGATGTTTTCTTTCTCTCCAGCCTGGAAGAGGCCGTGGAAAAGCTGGATCGCGTACGCATATAGGGATTACATTCCCCGCAGCCTGGCAACCCGCTCCTCTATGGGGGGATGGGTCGCGAAAAGCCTTGACACTTTCTTTATGGAGGGCGGGCTGATGCAAAGAGCATGGACGGACTGGTTGATAAAAGCAGTCTCGTTCTGCTCAAGATAGCGCCGATTGTGCCGGCCGATTTTTTCCAGGGCGGACGCCAATCCGAGAGGGTAGCCTACGATGGCGGCCCCCGAAGCGTCGGCTAAAAACTCCCGCTGCTTCGAAACAGCGCTCTGCATAGCCCTTACAATCAAAGGCCCGAGAACGATGGCAAGGATGGACGCTATCATGATAACCACAAGCACGATGGCATTTCCTCCTCCGCCTCCCCGGGAATTCCTTGGAGCGGAACGCCTTCCTCCCGAGAAATACATGCCCCTGCCAAAGACCTGCAGGATCAGAAGCAACGCCGCGGAAAGGGCTGCGGCCAGCGAAACGAATTTAATGTCATCGTTTTTCAAATGCGCAATCTCGTGGGCGATTACCCCTTCCAATTCATCCCGATTCAATACGTCCAAAAGGCCCCTGGTCACCGCCACCATGGACTTGCCGCCGCCGGAACCTGAAGCAAAAGCGTTCAGTTCGCCGGACTCTATGATATAAACCTTGGGCGTCTGAATTTGAGCCCCGATAGCAATGGCGTCCACCACTTCATAGAGATACGGATTTTCCTCCCTGCTTACTTCAACGGCATTGGCAGCCTTTGCGAGAATCTTCCCGCTACGCCTGTAGGAAACAATGGATACGATGAGGGATATCAGGATTCCCAGACCAGCTCCAATGAGAACCGTAAGAAGAATATCATAGAAATCGCCATAATAAGCGGATTGACCGTAAAACAATCCGATGAGCGCAAAGATAACCCCAAAAAACAGAACAAAGCCCACTACTACGGCAATGGAATTCCTCTTGCTGTGATTTATCCGATCATAGGTGCTGACATACTTCCCAGCCATATTACTTCCTCCAATCAACTGAATTTAACGTCCACAGCGTCCCGCATTTCACTCTCCTCCACCTCGAAGAATTCCTTTATGCGAAAGCCGAAGGGTCCTGCCATCAGCAGGCCCGGAAAAGTCTGTATAGCGGTATTGTAACTCATTACCGCCTGGTTGTAATTGTTCCGGCTATAGGCGATCCGGTTTTCGGTGCCCGCCAGGGATTCCTGAAGCATCAGGAAGTTCTGACTGGCTTTCAGATCCGGATAGTTTTCCGCAATAGCAAACAGCCTCTTTACAGCCACGTTCATCTGCTGGTCAATGGCCTCCACTTCTTTGGGCGAGGACGCCCTTGCAAAGGAAGACCGCAAAGCGGCGATTCTCTCAAAGACATCCTGTTCATGCTTCGCGTAAGCTTTGACGCTCTCCACCAGGTTGGGAATCAGATCAAATCTTCTCTGCAGCTGTACGTCGATATTCGACCAGGCAGACTCCGCCGTATTGCGCTTTCGAACCAGTCCGTTAAAGACCAGAATCACAGTAACAATTAAAATGACGATTACTGTAATCAGAGCGATGAGCCATTTCTCCACTTGCGTACCCCCCTCAATATTTAAACCTTTAGACTCGGAAGTCAAACTTTCATATATCCTTATATTTATATTATCATATTCTATCCCGTTCAATCAAATTTCTCACGGATAATATTCCTGCTTCATGGCTGGCAGATATCAGCAGTAAAAAAGACCCAAAATCCTTCACGAGATCGGGTCTTGATATTTTTATGATAGGGCGGAATATCCGGGGTGTCCGCCCTATCATAAGCTCTCAGGTCCGCGACAAAAATTGTTCTATATTACGCGTCCCTGTTAGCGGGCTGAGATACTTCTGCCAAAACTGAAAGCTCATTTTCGCTGAAGAATTTGGGTAAGTCCAAAAGTAAAACCACCTTTTCCCCTTCCGGCATTCCCAGCCTTCCAATGCCCGACAGATATTCACTGGCTCCACTGCCTGCCAGTCGGGGCGGCGGAGATATCTGCTCCGGTGAAATATCCAGAACCTCCTCCACCCTGTCCGCTATAAAGCCAAACAATGTGTTCCGGATTTTCGCAACAATGATGCAGGAGCGCTCGGTATAGGGCGCTTCGGGATTTCCCATACGCAGGCGCATATCAATAATTGGAAGGATGTCACCCCTCAGGTTGATGATGCCCTTTACATAAGCCGGGAATTCAGGAAGCGGGGTAATCTCTTGAATCCCAACGATTTGAACAATATCCGCTATAGAGACTGCAAACAACTGATCGTTTGATAAGAAGGTAAGGTATCTCGTCTCCATTTCCGAATCCCGCACAGTCGAAAGATCCGGGGAATTTAAATGATCCATATCCAGCCTCCTTAATATTTACCCATCGCCATGTCGGAGAGTGTCAGGTCCTTCTCCTCCTCTGGAGAGGGAAGGGAGTGGAGCTCTTCGCCGCTATAGACCATGTCCTCGTCTCTCAGCTTAAATTTGTGAACCTCACCGCGCAGCGTGGCGGCCTGAGCCGACATCTCCTCGCTGGTGGCAGAGTTTTCCTCCGCCGTGGCTGCATTGGTCTGTATGACGGCGGAAACCTGATTCAGCCCATCCTTGATCTGTTCAATGGCAAGGGCCTGCTCCGTTGACGCCTGCTCAATTTTGGCAAAGCTTTCGGTTACTTTTTGCGCGTTTACTCCCGTATCCTGCAAAGCCTGCGCTGTTTGCCCCGTAATTTTTGTTCCCTTTTCCACAGTAGCCACAGAGTCTGCAATCAACTCCGCGGTCTGGCGGGCAGCCTGGGCGGATTTCGCGGCAAGGCTGCGTACCTCATCAGCTACAACAGCAAATCCCTTTCCGGCGTTTCCGGCGCGAGCGGCTTCAATGGCGGCGTTCAGGGCGAGAATATTGGTCTGGAAGGCAATATCCTCGATAACCTTCGTAATACTGACAATCTGGTTGGAAGAGGAACCGATTTCAGCCATGGCCCCGGAGAGCTGGCGCATATATTCGTTGCTGGCGTTTACACCCGCCCCGGCCTGCTCAATATAACCGGCGGCAACTCCAATCGTGGACAGATTTTCCTCAGCCTGTCCGGCGATCTGTGCTACCGAAGCGTTCAATTCTTCCACGGCGGTGGCCTGCTCAGTCGAGCCTGCCGCCAATGCCTGCGCTCCGCTGGAGACCTGGCCGGCTCCGGTGCTGACCTGCTCCGCTGCTATATTAATATGAGTAAGGGTATTGCTCAGGCTCCGGTTAATGTTGCGTATAGCCAGCAAAATATCACGATATTCCCCTGTGTATTTGTCTTCATGCTGGGTTGCCAGGCGGAAATTGCCCCCAGCCATTTCACCCAGTAAATAACCGACCTCCGAGATAATGATTTTCAAATTGTCCGACATGGCGGCAAAGGTCCTGGATAGAATGCCGATCTCGTCTTCCGACTGCGCTGCAACATGAATATCCAAATCACCCTTGAGGATGCTTTCCGCCGCTTCCACCACGCCATCGATGGGCTTGAGCATCCGCCTCAAAAGGAAAATCACACTGATGATAATCAGCGCAAGGATGAAAACCGCTATACCGACCATCAGAAGGCTCAGGTTAACCGCCGCTTTATTCAGATCAGATGGCTCCAGATATGTGACAGCCCACCAGGTTTCCTCTCCTGCCTCAATGGGATAGAAATATTCCTGCATGTAGGTACCGCCGTAATCCATTCCCATCTGAAAAGCGTCGCCTGCCTTCATGCTTGCCATCATTTGATCCTATTCCGCACTGAGCATGTCCCGCTCCATCGTTTGACCGACAATGTCTTTGGAAAGGCTGAAGTAAACGATGGTGCTGTCCTGTGTGAGAATGAACGCGGCCATCGTTGGATATTTCTCATCAGAGGACTTTAGCTTTGCAAAGTTATCCACATTAATGTCAACGACAATTACACCCTGAGTTTCACCGCCGAAAACAATGGGGAAAGACGCTGTTACCATTGTAATGCCTTCGTATATATAAGGTCTGGTAAAATAATCTTTCTGCGTCGTTGCCGCAAATTCGTAATATTCGTTCCTGCTGTATTCTTCGTAGGCGCCAAAGGACTGGGCCGTTTTGTTGTTGGCGTCGGAGTCACTGACATAAATAGTATAATCCTTAATAGTCTCCTCATAGGCATAGGGTTCAAAAAAGGCGCCGATACCTATGATATCCGGATTGTTTTTAACAGTAGTCCATGCGGTGTTGAGAATATAATTTTCCACTTCATAGCCGACGTCCGTAAACATTGCATTGTAAATCGCGCTTTGTCTGGTAGTGACAGACATATCCACGTCACTATATGTGCTATAAGCGTTCTCTATATAATCCTGAAGATTCTGGGCCACATTTGCCGCGTCATTGATGATGCTCTGCACGATAATACCGTTTTGGGCTGCGATTCCTGAAAACTCGCCGTCAATTGTTTTAACCATTTCCCTGCTGACGGACAGCACCGAGACTGTGATAAGTATGGCAAGAGAAATCGTCAGGATGATCGCAATCGCCACAGATGTTTTAGCAGCCAGCTTCATTTTTTTGATGCTCATTTTTTTTAATGCTCATGTTATTCCCCTTTGTGTAGTATCTGCTTGTAGTATCTTTCCTGCCTTGAATAAGGTCTGTTTCCTGTTTAAACTCTTTTGCCTCCTCACATTTAGACCAGTTACTATTAAAACATGGGACAGCAGGGCCCTTTTTGCCAATAAGGTACACCTTTTTAACATTGGTAATGAGTTAATATTTTTGTAAGAAAACCACAACTTTCGTGTAAAAATTTGTTGCTTTATGTCAAATTATATTCTATACTATAAAAGTTAAATTTTCCAAATCTGGGTTTGATGGAAAGGTGTACCTTAATATCATATATTTTATTTTCTTATAATAATTTTCCCTATCTCCTGCCATAATGATTAACGGAGGGTTTTTTTATGGGAAACTTTTATGGATATATGCGCGTGTCTACAACAGAACAAAATATTGAAAGGCAAAAAGTAGAGCTTTTACGTTGGGGGCTTATTGACAAAAATATATTTTGCGACAGACTGTCGGGCAAAGATTTTAACAGGCCCCAATACCAGAAGCTGAAACGCAAGCTAAAAGAAGGAGATGTTCTGGTTGTAAAAAGCATTGATCGATTGGGGCGAAACTATGACGATATCCAGGAGGAATGGCGTGAAATTGTCAAAAACAAAAAGGCTGATATTGTAATCCTGGATATGCCCATTCTTGACACCAGGACAAACAAGGATCTGATCGGAACACTCATTTCCGATATCGTTTTACAGCTTCTTTCCTATGTAGCACAGGCGGAAAGAGAAAATATAAAGCAGCGACAAGCAGAGGGAATTGCCCTTGCGAAAGCAAAGGGAAAGCATTTGGGGCGTTTTCCCGCTCCTATTCCCGAGGAATTTTACCCCGTCTATGAAAAGTGGCAAGACCATACTCTTACGCTTGCTTCCGCAAGTAAGGAATTGGGGATTACAGTGAGCCAGTTCCGCACAATGATTAAAAAACATACCCGGGCTCTTTCGCAGAAGGAGCAGGAAAAGTAATGGAAATTCAGGGCGGCCCGAAGGCCGCCCCTTAAAATCAAAATCTCATATTCTAATATACGGTTTAAAACAAAGGCGCCCTGCGGAACCCTGTTAAACATTGGCCCTGTTCCTGATTTTATTTCAACATAAGCGTTCCCGTCTTTTGGAGGCTGTCATAGTCAAAGGCGTTTATGATACCATCCTGGATATAGTACAGGGTGTCGCCGATGTAGGCAGCCCTGCGGCCGTAGGGAATGTACTTGCCGTAGACCTCCGGCTCCTCGTATTTCAACAGTCCTCTTTGTTTTATGTCCCTGCCTTTGTAGCTGATTACCAGAGCTCCCTGACTGGAATTATTCCAATCCTTCTCTCTCGCCACAAAAGCGTCAAAGACAACCTGCTGTGAAGCCGCGTCTACCATGACGGCTTTGTGATTATAGAGCGCTTCGCTGTAGCTGCCGCTCTCCCCTATCACAAGGTTTGTAATTTCTTTGGGTTTCCCCATATCCGAAACATCAAAGAGGGAAATCTTCAGGCCTCCCTGGCGGAATCCCACCACCGCTTCCCGGCCCAAAGCATCCCTTTCGAAAAGCTCACGGGTCTCCATGCCGATGCCGAGAATGAGACCGTCGCCAACAGGATGCAGATAGTTGCTGAATCCTGGTATCTTCAGTTCTCCCGTCACCCTTGGAGCACGGGGATCCGACAGGTCGAAGACGAAAAGGGGATCAATCGTACGGAAGGTAACCACATAGCCCTTGTCACCCATGAAACGGACGGAATAAATGGTCTCTCCCTTTGCCAGACCCGTTACGGAGCCCATGACATTGAGGGAGCCGTCCAGCACGAAAAGATTGTTGCCCTCTTCCCAGAGAGTAGTGGCAACCCGAAGGTTTCCTTCAAACTCATCCATGGAAAACTGGTTGAGCAGGCTGCCCTTAACCTTTCCCGAGCCCGCGTAGCCGATATTCATTCCGTCAATTTTAAATTTGGTAATCTCTGTAGTACCGTCATAGCCATCGGCGGCCAGATAGAGGGCCGACTCGTTCATGTATACGGTAGAACCATGGGCGGTAACGGCCTCCACCTCCGTCCGGCTGTTATCCGTAATATTGATGGCTGAAAGGACGATGTAGCCGGGGCTGATGGGTTCCGGCATTACCATTATATCGGCAATATTCATCTCCACAGCCTTTTCCCCCCGCGCCGTATCCCGCAGCAAGGGCAGAACTCCTCCGCTCCAGCCCGTATTGGTAATGAGGTACAGATGGTCTCCGGACTTTCTGCTTGACTGATAGTGCCCTTCCATCTCATGGCTTTTCACAAGGTTTGGTTTCCCCGGATCCTTAATATCATAAATATCCGCGAAGGCAAAGGATTTGCCGTAACCGGGATAAATGATTCTGCCGCCCATATCTATATCCACAGCCACGCTGCTGACGGGGCTGTCCCCAGGCAGATCCACAGCAGGAGCCGGCTCCTCTTTCGTCATGGGATAAAAGCGATCCCCGTCATACTCGCTGCGATTGCCCAATAAAACCAACCGGTCTCCGTCTACGTAGATCTCCCTCACATACTTATCGTCGGGAAGCTTAATGGTAGAAACCTCTGAGAGCTTCGGCCCTTCAGCCCTGATGATGCGAAGGGCGTTGCTCCCGGCATAATAAAGATATTTGCCGTCGGTCTTTACGATATCCGCCTCATCCACGCCCTCTACCTGGGTATTGGTCGTAGAATGGCTTGAGGATCCACTGTTCCCGGACTCTCCGCCGCCGTCGGCGGAATCCATAACGGGGGTTTGAGCTTCGTTAACCGTCGGAGCCTCAGCGCCAAAGTTCATATCCGCCTCGCTCGTCGGTACCGCGCCGCCTCTCAAGGCATCGTCTGTAGCATAAGCGTATTGTTTCTGCCCGTTCTCCATCAGGCTGCTCAGTTGCTCCTTAGATCTGGCTTTAGTAGCCACTCCTATTTTGGATTTTACTGTATCCACCAGGCCCGCTTCCTGGTCCAGAGAAGCCGTTTCTTCGGAGATCATAATCACTCCGTCTTTATAATCAACATTCTTTTTAAGCAGCTGCTCCGCAATGACGCGGATGGGAACCAGGGTACGGCCATTGGTCAGCCGGGCTTCCGTGTCCATGGTTATTTCCTCGGAGGATCCCCCCAGGGTGGCGGTGTACCGGGCCGTGCCAATGGGAAAAACGAATTTCCCTCCGTCGTAGGAAATAACGGCTTCGTGTTTTTTCGCGTCGTAGGAAACATCGGCTCCGAAGTGCTCCGCCACAGCCCGAAGGGGCACCAGGGTGCGCTGCTTGTAAATGGTGGCGGCGACGCCGAAATCTTCCGGATCCAGGAATACGATTTCCTCGCCGGAAAGAATCAGAGGGCTTCCCACATGCATAAAAATGGTTTTATCCTTATAGGCGCTCAAATCCGCCGCCGGAGATTGCGGCTCCGCGTTTACAGACTGCACGCAGCCTGCGGCGGCAAGGCTGAATAGCAGCAGAAATGCCAGAAGCATGGCCAAATGACGGGTTTCGGTAATTTTCATATTCCTACCTCCTCATATACAATCACTGAAGGGCGGCACAGGGACGACCCTTTATCGCGGGATGGCGCAGAGACCATCCCCTGCGCTATATCCATAAGACGTGATTCGCTGCAGTTTGTTCCGGGATATTCCCATATTTTTCATCAAAGGTGCAGCAATAGAGCTTTCCCCTTGTCGCAGGATTATTTTCTCTTTTGATCCATAATGTCGCTGAATCCGGTACCCTCGCCCCAGACAGTCTCCACCCGGATGACCGTTACGAAAGCCTTTTTATCCACCTTGGCGATGAACTGCCTTATGAGCATACTTTCCCGGGGAGAGCAAAGAGTGATGATTTTGTTTCTGGGAGCTTTCGTGTAGGCCCCTATAATCGTTACGTTGGAAACGCCTCTTTTTATTTCATGAAGAATATAGTCGGCCACCTCATCGTGCATATCGGTGATAATCTCCAGCTGCACCACCTTTGTATCGAAACCGAACATCACGTACTCCACTACCCGGGAGAATATGATCTGCGTTACCAATGCGTATAATGCGATATTCCTGCCGAAGAACAGGCCTGAGCCTATGATGATGACGGCGTCGATGACCAGGAGGATTTTCGAAAGCCCTACATGAGGCAGCCATTTTTCCTTAATGATCTTTGCCACCGTATCCGTTCCGCCGAAGGAATAGCCTCTTGTGAAGATCAGTCCGCAGCACACGCCGGTGAATACACCGCAATAAATAGCAGCCAGAATCACATCCCTTTCCTCCAGGAGGTTGATGTCAAACTGCTCAAATAAGAAGAGAAAGCCGGGATACAAAATGGTTATCAGGAGAATTTTTCGCGCTTCTCCGATCCCCAGAAGAATTCCACAGACAATGAGAATCAGAAAGGCAAAACCGTAGTACAGAATCGAGAAATTAATACCTGTCGTTTCCTGCAAAATACGGCAAAGGCCCGTGATCCCTCCGCTTGAAAGGCCGTTGGGAATCAAGATGCAAATGCTGGAGAAGGCTCCCAAAGTACAGCCCACGATGATAAAAAGCCAGTCAACGCTCAACTCCTTTATCTTCTCTTTCGTAACGGCTTCCTTCCACTTTCTTATAGCTTTTCCCACGACATCTTTTCTCATGTTACTCTCCATATCGATGATATCTTTATTTCTCAGACCTCAGCGGTCAAAATAGCGCTATTTCCAAAAATGTCAACCACCTTGACGCAGACGGGACCAAAGGCGGAGCCAATGGCTTCATAAACGGTTTCAATCCCGTCGTTTCCCTTGCACAGGTAAGCGTCAGGCTTGTTTATTCCATCCTCGCAATTACAGTCTATGCTCCAATAGGCAATGAACTGTAAGGGATCCTCATCCCTAATCTTTTTTATGACCGGCAGGTACTTTTCTTCTACAGGCAGTTGATCCAGAGAGTAGGTTCGGTAATCGGTGAGTTCAACCCTCAGAATCTTTTTATCGGAAAGAGGATCGGGCAGAAGAGAAATATCCGCCTGGACGCTCCCCTTTTCCTCCGCCGCCGTCACATCAGTCGCCTCTTCATAAAGGGAGTAGACGGCGCCGCCCCGGATCAGCCTTTTATGAGCATTGATGGCGGCCAGTCTGCCCACATCGCAGGAAATCCACTTTCTGCCCATTTTCTCCGCCGCCGCGGCCATGGTGCCGGATCCGCAAAAGAAGTCGGCGCAGAGATCCCCTTCCTTCGTACAGCTCTCCAGTATTCGCTCTATGAGAGTTTCGGGTTTTTGCGTCACATAGCCTGTGCGCTCCGCCGAAGTTCTGCCCACCATATCCAGCTGCCATACGTCCTTGCGGTTAACCATGGTATACCAGCCCAGCTCATCCCGGTACTCTTTAACCCCCTTAAAACGATAGGGCTTATAACCTCTGTTATAGGATTTTTCCTGTCGGGGTACAAAATAATATTTATCGGACTTCCCATAGAACAACAGAGTGTCATGCTTTCGGGCAAAACGCCTTTTGCTGGCTCCTCCCGACTTATATTGCCAGACGATCTCGTTAACGAAGTTTTTCTCACCGAAAATCTCGTCCATCACAACCTTTACATAATGGACCGCATGCCAGTCCAGGTGCACCCAAATACAGCCGTCTTCCGCCAGAAGCTCCCTCATTATCATCAGCCGAAGAGCGAGCATTTTCAGGTATTCTTCCATGCCCTGCTCCCAGGTGTCGCTGTAAGCCTTCTGCTTCATAATGGGGATTGTTTTGGTCTTATCCGAACGCAGCTTGATTTCAGCGCCGTATTGGGCTTTTGTGAAAAAGGGAGGATCCACATAGATTAGATTCAGTTTACCGCCAAGTCCTTTTTCATCCATCAGAAACTTCATGAAGCTCAGGTTGTCTCCCCTGGCCAGAATGTTTCCCGAAAGCCGGGGATCTCCGCTTTCTTTTCCGGTAAGCTCCTTTAGCGCATAATTCCCCCGATGAGAAGCCGCCATGATTTCCTCAAAGGCTTTTCGGCTCTCATCCATGATTTTTGGAAGCTTCATAATCAGACTCATGACATACTCCTTCCCTCGCCGTTATTTCAGCTATTTCAGAATATCGATAAGATCCTTTCTTCCAACCCGTTCCAACGCTTCCTTTACCAGCGGTCTGTTCTCCTTTTTATGAAAATGCAGCAAGGCCCGCTGCAGCTTTTTCTCTTTCATATCTTTAGGCACGTAGACCTTTTCCCCTGTCAGCGGGTCCATCTCCGTATAGTACATGCAGGTTGCCAGAGTACCCGGCGTGGGATAGAAATCCTGAACCTGATCCGGAACGAATCCGCTCTTTTTAAGGTAGAGGGCAAGCTCCACCGCATCCTCAAGAGTGGCTCCGGGGTGGGAGGAAATAAGGTAAGGGATCAGATACTGCTTCTTGCCTATCCTCTCATTGGTCTCTTTATATTTCCTGGCAAACTCGTCAAAGACCTCTTTGGGAGGCTTTCTCATTCTGGACAACACTCCCGGCGATATATGCTCCGGCGCCACTTTAAGAGTGCCGCTGATGTGGTGTCTGCAGATTTCCTCCAGAAACTCGCCGCTCTTGTCAGCCATAATATAATCGTAACGAATACCGGAACGAATGAATACCTTCTTGACCCCCGGCAGCTTTCTTACCTTGCGCAAAACACTTAAATATTCTTTATGATCCACATTCAGCTGCCCGCAGGGCCGGGGATAGAGACAATCCTTCTCCTTACACACGCCTAACCTCAGCTGCTTCTCACAGGCAGGAGCTCGAAAGTTGGCGGTAGGACCGCCGATATCGTGAATATATCCCTTGAAATCTCTCCTCTTCGTCAGGGATTCCGCCTCCTGCAGGATGGATTCTTGGCTCCGCCCTCTCACCTCCCGGCCCTGGTGATAGGTCAGGGCGCAAAAAGCGCAGCCGCCGAAACATCCTCTGTTGGCAACGACGCTGAATTTCACCTCTTCAATGGCAGGAACACCTCCCGCCTCATCATACATAGGATGCCAGTTTCCTTCATAGGGCAGCTGATACACATCATCCAGATCAATGGATTCCAGCGGCGGCATAGGCGGATTTACAACCACGGCGAAGTTGTCGCCGTAAGGTTCAACCAGGGTCCCCCCGTTAATGGAGTCATTGTTGACATACTGCAGACGAAAGCTCTCTCCATAGGTTTTTTTAGATTCGCTCACAGCTTCGAAGGAAGGGAGCAGTGTAACCTCCTGTCCGGAAAAAGCCTGCCGCGGGTTCTCCTTTGGAATCGCCGTTCTATAAGCTGTTCCGCGAATCCAGGAAATGTCTTTGACGCCGATACCGCTGTCCAGGGCCTCGGCAATCTCCACCATGGCCTTTTCGCCCATTCCGTAGATCAAAAGGTCTGCTTTGGAATCCAGCAGAATAGATCTGCGCAGCTTGTCCTCCCAATAATCATAATGAGCCAGCCTTCTCAGACTGGCCTCGATGCCGCCGATAATGACGGGCACATCCCCATAGGCCTCCCGGGCCCGATTGCTGTACACGATGACAGCCCGGTCGGGCCTGCGGCCCGCCTGGCCTCCCGGCGAATAGCTGTCGGACCTCCTCCTGCGCTTGAAAACCGTAAAGTGATTCACCATGGAGTCCACATTTCCGGAATTGATGAGGAAACCCAGCCGCGGTTTCCCGAAACGCCGAAAGTCCTCCGCGCCGCGCCAGTCAGGCTGGGACAAAATCGCTACCCTGTACCCCCTGCTCTCCAGCACCCTGCTGATAATGGCGTGGCCAAAAGAGGGATGATCCACGTAGGCGTCTCCCGTTACCAGCACAAAATCGGGCTGTTCCCAGCCCCTGTCCTTCATATCCTTCTTTGTCACCGGTAAAAACGCCAATTATAACCTCCTGGCCTATATGGGAATATATCTCTTATAATTATAATCACAGTTTTATTTACAATAAAGGGCCTGTGGAGCATATCTCCGTAGAGAGCGTGATCCTATCAAGGCTTTTATGCGCACATTTGTTAAGGCGCATCAAAAAGTCGTCGCGAACCTAGGGGATATGAGCCACAGGACCAATTATAACTTTATGTGTTACCTGCTCCCCTTATCGTAGGGAACCGCCACGGCTTTCGGTGCTTGGGAGGACTTGGAGCTGAAGGCCAGAACGATCAAGGTGGCGATAAAGGGTATCATCTTGTACACGTCGCTGGGTATCTGCGCCGAGGACAAAATGGGTATTACGGAATAGGCTGAAGCAATGGTCTTCATAAGCCCGAAGAAGAAGGCTGCGAACAGAACCCTCAAAGGCTTCCACTGGCCGAAGATCATTACCGCGAGAGCCAGGAATCCGTAGCCGGACACGGTGGCATTGAACTGGGTGGATGTGGGAATTACGAATACCAGACCTCCCAGTCCGGCCAAACCTCCTGATATGGCTACCCCGGCGTAACGCATTCTATACACATTAATGCCTACGGAATCCGCTGCATGGGGATGTTCGCCGCAGGCCCTGAGCCGCAATCCGAACCGGGTTTTATAGAGCACAATCACAGAGATTACAAGTATCAATAACCCGATGTAAGTGGTAATATACGCGTTTCGGAAGAAAAGGCCGCCTATGACGGGAATGTCTCCCAAAACCGGTACCGATGAAATCCGGAAGGTGTTCACAAAGGTGATCTGCTGCACGCCGTTGTCCTGAATCATACGCGCTACATATATGGCAAAGGCCGGAGCAAACATATTTAACGCGGTACCGCTGATGATCTGGTCCGACTTCATATTCACCGACGCGTAAGCGTGCAAAAGGGAAAAGACAACTCCCGTAGCCACCGCGATGACAATGGCAACCAGCAACAGAGATTGCCCGCTCATGGTCCCATGCATCCTGTTGATGAAGAATATGCTTGTAAAAGCCCCCATGATCATCATACCGTCCAGAGCGATGTTGGTGACGCCGCCCCGCTCGGTAAACACTCCTCCCAGAGCTACAATGAGAAGAGGGATCGAGAAAAACATGGTCTGTTGAACGACTAAATAAAGAATATCCATTAGTTGTCCCCCCTCTCCTGCTCAGATGCGCGAATCTCTTCAGGATCCGGCTGCCCACCGCCTTTTTTCTCCGCGGCGTTGATTCTCCACTTTAAAAGTCTGGGTAATATGTTTCTGAAAATCAGTGCAAAGGCGCTGAAGTAGATAATGCAGGCTACGATGATGTCTATGATTTCAGGCACAAAGTCCAGAGTCTGCAGGTAGTTTCCTCCCAGAGTAATATGGGAGATAAAAATGGCGGAAAAGATTATGCCGATGGGGTTGGACAATCCCAGCAGGGCAACGGGAATACCGTTGAACCCTTCCGCGGCCAATACGTCTACGGGCTTGATATGACGTCCGCTGGCTCCTGAAAGATAGAGAAGCCCGCCTCCCAGCCCCGCTAAAGCGCCGGCGATGACCATAGAGAGCACAATGCTTCTCTTTTCATTGATCCCGGCATATTTGCTGGCGCTCTGATTGAATCCGCAGGCTTTAAGCTCGTAACCGAAGGTAGTTTTATTCAACACGATGAACATGATAATAGCTACGCCGATAGCGATGTAAATCCCGCAGTTCACCGTGGACAGATCCAGAACGCCGGAAGATCCTATTCGGTTATAGAACACTTTATCCAGCCCGGCCTTTGGAAGCACCGCCGATTCCGCCACGTTCATGGAAAGGGCCTTTCTCGAGTCGTACACCGTGGTCTTCACCAGGAAGTTGGCCAGATACATACCTATATAATTCATCATAATTGTAGAAATAACTTCATGTACATTCAGATACGCCTTCAGCAGGCCGGGGATCAGCGCCCATAAGCCTCCAACCAAAGTGGCGGCCAACAGAGCCACCATCCAATGGAAGGGAGCCGGTATAAAGGTCCATTTTACGCCGATATAGACGGCGGCAAAAGCTCCCATGATAAATTGACCGGCGGCTCCGATGTTGAACAGACCGGTCTTGAAGGCAAAGCCCACGGAAAGCCCTGTAAGAATCAGGGGCGTGGCAAAATACAGAACCTGCCCCACACCCTTGGCTCCTGTAGAAAAGCCTCCCTTTAAAATGATAATAAACCCGTCAAAGGCCTGAGGCGCGTTGCTGATAAGAAGTATGATGAGTCCGAAAAGCAATCCGGCCAAAATAGCGACGACGGAAGACATGGCATTGTTAAATCCACGGATACCCAGCAGTTTCTTCAACACTATCATACCGCCTCCCCCCTTTCATCTCTTTTCCCGCCGGCCATGTACAGGCCCAGCTCCTGGAAAGTGGTGGTTTTAGGATCCAATTCTCCCACAATCTCTCCTTCATAAATAACCAATACTCTGTCGCTGACGTTCATAACCTCGTCCAGCTCCAAAGAGATGAGAAGGACGGCTTTGCCTTCATCCCGCTGTGCAATGAGCTGCTTGTGAATGTATTCGATGGCCCCCACGTCCAGGCCTCGGGTCGGTTGAACAGCCACCAGAATCTCGGGACCAAGATCAATTTCCCTGGCCACGATGGCCTTTTGCTGGTTGCCTCCGGACATGCTCCGGGCCACAGTTCTCGCCCCCTGGCCGCTGCGAATATCGTATTTATCGATAAGGCACTTGGCATACTCATTTATTTTCTGGAACTTCAAAAATCCTCGTTTTTGAAAGACAGGGGTATAGTAACATTTGAGCACCAGATTTTCTTCCAGAGTATAATCCAGAACCAGTCCATGTTTATGCCGGTCCTCCGGAATATGACTCATACCCTCCGCGTTGCGGCGGCGAATGGAATGATGGGTTACATCCTTTCCATTGATGAGAATCTGCCCCTCCTCCGCCGGCTGCAAACCTGTGAGAGCGTAGACAAGCTCCGATTGGCCGTTTCCGTCAATACCCGCGATACAGACGATCTCACCTTTCCGCACAGTAAAGGATACATCGTTTACTGATTTTTTTGTATGGTGCTTGCCCCCCACAGTCAGCCCCCGAACCTCCAGGGCCGGCGCGCCGGGATCGGCGTCGACTTTTGTCACCGAAAAATCAACCTTGCGTCCCACCATCATCTCGGACATCTCCTCTTTAGAGGTAGTTGCCACATCGATGGTTCCCACAAACTTTCCTTTGCGCAGCACGGTGCAGCGGTCCGCTACCTCTTTGATCTCGTACAGCTTATGGGTGATAAAAAGGATGGATTTGCCTTCGGCGGCCAAATCCCTCATGATCTTCATCAGTTCGTTGATCTCCTGGGGAGTGAGTACCGCAGTAGGTTCGTCGAAAATCAGGATTTCGTTGTCCCGATAGAGCATCTTGAGAATTTCCACCCTCTGCTGCATCCCAACGGTAATATCCTGAATCAGGGCGTCGGGATTTACGGAGAGACCGTACCTTTGAGAAAGCTCCACCACTCTTCTCCTGGCTTCTTCCATATGCAGAAACCCCTTCCGGGTGGTCTCCACCCCCAGGATGATATTCTGCAGCACCGTAAAATTATGCACCAGTTTGAAGTGCTGGTGCACCATGCCGATCCCCAGGGCGTTAGCCGCATTGGGATCGTTGACCTTAACTACTTGTCCATCCTTTTTTATGACGCCTTTTTCCGGTTGGTAAAGGCCGAAGAGCACGCTCATTAGCGTGGATTTTCCCGCGCCGTTCTCGCCGAGCAGCGCATGAATCTCACCCCTTTTTAACTGGAGAGTGATATCGTCATTGGCTATAATTCCGGGAAACTCCTTTGTGATGTTCAGCATTTCGATTACATAATCCATATGTTGCCCTCCATTTTCGGGGTTTCTCTATACTTAGATAATTATACAATAATGCAGAGGAAAAATAAATCACAAATCATATATGCCCATCCGGTTTTGACGGCAAACAGCAACGGACCCTTTATTTGGGTCCGCTGCAAGTATTTCATTGATATGAAATCCGATCTTATATGTATGGATTTTCCGGAATTACTCCACGAAGGTCCATTTGACGATCTCCAGTCCCAGGTCAGCCAGGGTCAGCTCGTTTCCGCTGGCATCCGTATCCTTTTTAAGCTGGATATTTCCGGCCACCAGATCGGCATAAGCCGCATCGTAATCTGCCTGAGAGAAGGATGCAAACTTGGAGGTTTCCATGGGCAGCTGAACGCCATCCAGATCGGCTCCGTAAACAAGGCTCTGGCCTCCCGGGAACTGTCCTGCATAGTATGCTTCCAGAGCGGACTGCACGGAAGC